>ERZ506999.211-NODE-211-length-32352-cov-4.582438_pt1 | contig 32352 bp, 22 predicted proteins | sample MGYA00512881_ERZ506999 | MGnify/ENA metagenome assembly ERZ506999
GCCCCACATCATGATGTTCCACTCCATGAACATCACTATGCTCGGATGATACGCCATAGGTCGCAACTCCACCTTTTCGTTTATTCCGCAATGCCGCTGTACCCAGCGGATGAACAGACAGCCGGTGCGGGTGCAGAAGGTGTACATCATTACGAACATCATCCACATGCCGAAGGTGGCAGGCATGATGAGATACTCCGGTCGGGAGCCTCGTATCGCCTTAAGTTCGGCACGCGAGAAATCTTCGAGCGGTGTGCCGTTGATTGTGAACGAGTGGTCTACTGCCACTCCGTTGACGTATCGGCTGACAGTCTCCACTACGCCGTTGCCTACAAGGTCGCAGTGAACGCCGAAGCGCTGCGCGAAGTAAGCGAAAAGAAACTCCACCCAACCTGTCCAAAAGAGCAAGGCTCCGGTGAGTCCGAAGCAGGTCTGGCGGGTGTCGCCCTTCACGAACACACCGGCTATGGTGATTACGAGTCCTACAAAGCCCATCAAGAACGCCGAATAGTGAAGCGTTGTCGGCTCGAGGAAGTGCTCCATCAGAATCATAAGTGCGTGCCCTAACGGCATCATAAGAAGTACTATAAGCAACGACCCGATGGTCTTGCCAAGATATTTCTTTTTCATTGTCGTTGAGTATTTTTATTTTACGATTGCAAAATTAAGCATAATCAGCGAATTATGAAATACCTATTTTTGATGACGCTCCGAATTTGGTGGTTTCTCTTATGATTACTATTTTTGCACTCGGAATAAGAAACCGTATTTATGCGACACGATGTTGTGTTCATGCGGTTTTGAATATAGTTTTATAAAGTTAAAAGTATTATTGTATTATGATTATTGAAAAAGTTCATGCAAGAGAAATCCTGGATTCTCGTGGCAATCCTACAGTAGAGGTAGAGGTGTCATTAAAGTCTGGCGTTGTAGGCCGTGCATCAGTTCCGTCTGGAGCCTCAACAGGTGAGAACGAGGCTTTGGAGCTTCGTGATGGCGACAAGAGCCGCTATTGTGGCAAGGGGGTATTAAAGGCCGTAGAGAATGTGAATAACGTAATTGCTCCGGCTTTGGTTGGATTCTCTGCCTTGGAGCAGCGTGCTATCGACCATAAGATGTTGGAGCTGGATGGCACCAAGACAAAATCAAACTTGGGTGCGAATGCCATTCTTGGCGTATCGCTTGCAGTGGCTCATGCTGCTGCCGAGTATCTCCGCATCCCGTTGTATCGCTACATCGGTGGCTGCAACACTTACACACTTCCCGTTCCTATGATGAACATCATCAATGGTGGTGCTCACTCTGATGCGCCGATTGCTTTCCAGGAGTTCATGATTCGTCCGGTGGGGGCTCCTACAGAGAAGGAGGCCATCCGTATGGGTGCCGAAGTGTTCCATGCCTTGGCAAAGCTCCTGAAGAGCCGCGGACTTTCCACAGCTGTCGGCGACGAGGGTGGTTTCGCCCCTGCACTCAACGGCATAGAGGATGCGCTTGAGAGCATCTGTCAGGCAATCAAGGATGCCGGTTATGAGCCGGGAAAGGATGTGAAGATTGCAATGGACTGCGCTGCCAGCGAGTTTGCTGTTCAGGAGAATGGTGAGTGGTATTACGATTATCGCCAGCTGAAGGATGGCAAGAAGAAGGATCCTAACGGCAAGAAACTCACAGCTGAAGAGCAAATAAAGTTCTTGGAAGAACTGATCACCAAATATCCTATCGATTCCATCGAGGACGGTCTTGACGAGAACGATTGGGACAACTGGGTGAAGCTTACAGCTGCCATCGGTGACCGTTGCCAGCTGGTTGGCGACGACCTCTTTGTTACGAACGTGAAGTTCCTGGAGAAGGGCATCAAGATGGGAGCGGCTAACTCTATCCTTATCAAGGTGAACCAGATTGGTTCGCTCACCGAGACGTTGGATGCTATAGAGATGGCTCATCGTCATGGTTACACAACCGTTACTTCACATCGTTCCGGTGAAACCGAGGATACCACAATCGCTGACATCGCTGTGGCAACCAACTCTGGTCAGATCAAGACAGGTTCTATGAGCCGTACCGACCGTATGGCAAAGTACAATCAGCTTATCCGCATCGAAGAGCAGTTGGGCGATAATGCATCCTACGGCTATCAGAAACTGAAATAAGAAACGAGGAAACAGTCTTTTTTTTGAATAAATCACAATCGGATAAAATGGGCATTGACAGGTCGTGACGGCTTGTCAATGCCTTTGTTTTTTATTTGCTCTTGCTTAAGTCATTTATGCCATCACAGATGATAAATGAAGGTATCAGGAAATACGGGATAAGACTGTAAAGATGATGCGTGGTTTTTATTTTACAGCTGTCCAAAGAAAAAACTTGGACATGATTTAAATTAATTATCATTAGTGTCCCGATTTTAACGGGACTCTAATGATCGGATTTCTTTTACTTAACCATTACAATCCCACTTTTATTAATATCATTCAGTATTAGCACCCTTTTGTAGTAATTTCAAAGCGATGTTCCTTTCTTCCTCGCTTAGTTTTCCAATAAGACGATTGATATTTTCTTCAGCATCAGTTTTACTATTCTCATTTGCAAGCAACAATTTTCCATTTTCTGTAAGAAGGTATCGTTGATTAGGACTTGTTGGTTTGTCAGGATGAGTCATACAGACAAGTTGTGCTTCAATCAAAGGTGTTACATATTTTGCCTTGAATTTTGAAGTGTTTGACCAGCCATACAAAATTTTAAGATCGGAGATAGATGTAGGCAGTTGTAGCGTAACAAATAATTTCTCAACTTCCTCCCAGCTTAGTCCCAGCTTAGTCCCTACTTGCTCCCAGCTTAAGCCCATCTTGGTTTCTAACGAGTAGGTAGTTGTTCCTAATCCTATCATTCTTCCTTCTAAAGATGAAATATTATCAGGAGATGATCCTTACTAAAAAATTGGTACTTCAAAATGATATTGAGCAAGAATGCTTGGAAAACATTCTTGCCATGACAATATTTGCATTTCTAACGCTCAATACTGTGAGCTCAGCGCACGAGGAAATCTTTGTGGCGAAATTCTTGAGTTATGAGAGGTTGAGGCTATATTGCTTGTATTCAGTGAGTTAGGCGGTTGATGGGTGGTGGACGTAAATCATGGGTGTGTAAAAGTGGATGTTTTAGGGTGCAATAGTGGCACTATTGCTGCCTGATAGTGCCACTATTAGTGTGCAAGACAAGAAGTTTGAAACCGTAAAAGTGGCTTTATTGGAGGGTGGGGCTTTGATTTTGACTGTCAAAGGGGCTTTGCTGACGGCAAAAACGCACGAAAACGGCTTCTGAAATCTCTAAAATCGATTTCTATTTTGTAACAAGTTTTTACTTGTTTGTACGATATTTGCGTTGGTGGACGGCGTGCTGTCCGAATTTTGAATCTATATTGTCTTTTGTATTTGTATAATCCAAAAGAAAGATGTATCTTTGTTGTGAGGTTTGTATTTTAACTTTATAACAATAAAGAGCATGGCAAAACAGAAGTTACCTTTAGGTATACAAGACTTTGAGGAGCTGCGTAAGGGCAATTATCTTTACGTGGACAAGACCGATATGCTTTGGAAAATAGCCAATGGCGACAAGTATAACTTTTTGAGTCGTCCGCGACGCTTTGGCAAATCATTGCTTACCTCAGCCATGCAATGTTATTTCGAGGGAAAGAAAGAGCTGTTTGAAGGGCTCAAAATCATGGCATTGGAGAAAGAATGGGTGAAGCGTCCGGTTCTGCATTTCAGTATGAACCAAGGCGGTTCTAATGCCAAATCGCTATCGCATTATCTGGATGATACTTTGTCTAAATATGAAGATATATATGGCAGACGTCCTACTGAGGCCACGCTCAACAACCGACTTAATGGTATCATACAAAGGGCATACGAGCAGTCGGGTGTACAGATAGCCATCTTGGTGGACGAGTATGATGCACCTCTGCAACATTCCTTCCATACTCCTCATCATGACGAATGCCGTAGTCTGTATCGTGACTTCTTCACAGGACTCAAGGACTATGGCTATTGTATCAAGTGTGTGTTCCTCACAGGCATTACGAAGTTCACTCAAATCAGTCTGTTCAGTGTGCTTAACACGCTGACCAATATCAGTTTCTACAATGATTATGCTACTGTTTGCGGATTGACTAAGGATGAAATCGAGTCGTGTCTTGGCGAAGAGTTGCACGAACTTGCCAATAAGAAAGGCTGGAATATGGAATACACCCTTTCAAGACTGAAGGATATGTATGACGGCTATCATTTCTCCGAAAGTCTGCAAGGTGTTTACAATCCTTTCAGCGTGCTATGCGCCTTGAACGAACTGCGCTTGAAGTCGTTCTGGATAGCAAGCGGTGCCACCGAGATGCTGCCTAAGATACTGACCAAATTCGAACGTGACGTAGAGAAACTGGATGGTTCGCTCATTGATATGGACTATATTGAGACGTCGGATGTCAATACTACTAATCCGAAACTGTTTCTGTATCAGTCGGGCTATCTTACAATAAAGAATGTCATTGAGGATAGTTATGTGCTTGGATTTCCCAATCGTGAGGTGAAAAAGGCGCTGTTCGAACTGGTTCTTCCGATAATGTTGAAAAAAGATAAGGATAATAGGGGGTTGAAAGACTGGAATGAGGTTTAGTATTCAATTATCGGGGAAATTATGTTGGTGTGACCAAAATTTGGTCGCACCTTTTTTTGTATCACTCTCGTCACTACCAATGACGAATGTTTGCATTGAATTTGCGCAAACGATTGCGCAATAAAAATGCTCATTTTGATAAAAAACGGATATAGGCTATTGATATTAGTCCTAATTTTGCATCGTAAAAACTATGCGAGACCCTGATTGAGTCAAGGTACACAGAAACACAACTTATGATGCGAAACACACAAAAACACTCATAAGGTTCTTTAGAAGATATATAGATACTTAAACCGATAGAAAATTAATAGATATAAAAACCTAAATATGATAAAGCATATTTATATATTCGTATTGGCAATGATGCTGTTAGCATCGTCAGGCGCGGCAAAGGCGCAGGACGTGGCTCTGAAGACCAATCTCTTAGGTTGGGCTACGACATCGCTTAACGCAGGTGTTGAGGTAGGCATCGCCGAGAAGCAGACAGCACAGCTGTTTGCCACGCTCAATCCTTGGGAGTTTTCCGGAGGCAAGAAGGTGCGCATCTGGAATGTGGAGCCGGAATACCGCTGGTGGACATGCCAGCGTTTCGGAGGCAGCTTCTTCGGAGTGCATGCTCTTGCCGGCGAATACAACGTCAAGAACGTGGACCTTCCGTTCGGCATCCTGCCCAAGACGAAGAGCGGACGTCACTATGAAGGATGGTATATAGGTGCGGGTGTCACCTATGGCTATCAATGGCTGCTCTCGCGCCATTGGAACATGGAGGCGTCGTTGGGCATCGGTTATGCCTATAGCCCGTACAAGCTCTACGGACGTTGCGCCAGATGCCTGGAGAAGAACCATCGCAACTATGTCGGTCCGACAAAGGCCGCTCTCAGTATGATCTATATTTTCTAAACAGCATTATGAACACTAATTCGTTTACACGCATCATCATTTCATGCCTGATAGGGGCTGCTTCCTGCGGTTCCGCAATGGCACAGAAGCTTGCCTCTGGAGCTGTGGCCATAGACAGTCTGCATACGTATGTGGAGGGTAACAGGGTGGATGTGGCGTTCAGCCTCAATCTCAACAACCTGAAACTCAAGTCTGAACAGCAGCTCGTCTTCACTCCGATGCTTGCTGCCGACGGCGACACCATAGCTCTGTCACCTATCATTATCAATGGCAGGTCTAAGCAGATACGCATGGAGCGCAGCGGTGAATTGGCTTCTGGTGCTACAGGCAGCCAGCAGCCGCTGGTGGTTGTCAGAAGGAACGGCACACGTCAGAGCGTCAGCTACGCCCAGAGCGTAACACGCAAGCGTCCGTTCGAAGCGGACTGTCTGAGTCTGCTTACCTCTCAGGACATCTGCGGATGCGGCGACAGGGAGAATCTCGACAATCTCCCCATTGGCACCATTGACAATATAGGAGCCTGGATGCCTGCCATTGCTTTTGTAAAACCTGCTGCCGAGGCTCGCAAGCAACGTGCCGAGAAGGGTGAGGCTTACCTTAGCTTCCGTGTCAACAAGACGGACATCGTGGCTGATCTCTTTGAGAACGCACGCGAACTGGCCAAGATAACGAAGACCATCGACCTTGTGCGCAACGACAAGAATGTGCAGATTACGGGCATCAACATTCATGGCTTTGCCTCGCCCGACGGCCCTTATGCAAACAACGAGCGCCTGGCTCGTGAACGTGCCGCTGCTCTGAAGAGTTATGTGGCTAAGCTTTATCCTATTGAAGCCAAGCTGTTCAGCTCAAACTCCACACCTGAGGATTGGAATGGATTCCGCAGTAAGGTGCAGAAGTCGCATCTGGCAAACAAGGACGAGATACTGAAGATTTCGAATTCAAGCCTTGCACCCGACGATAAGGATATGCGCATACGCCAACTCTATCCGCAGGATTATGCCGTGATAATGAACGACATCTATCCGCGACTGCGCCACAGCGACTATACCGTCAGCTATACTGTGCGACCTTTCTCGGTTGAGGAAGCCAAGCAGATACTCAAGACTCGTCCGCAGCAGCTTTCGCTTCAGGAGATGTATCTTGTAGCACAGACAATGGAGGCTGGTTCGCCGGAGTTCAACGAGGTGTTCGACATCGCTGTGCGTATGTTCCCCGATGATCCGACTGCCAATCTTAATGCTGCATGTGCCGACTTGCAACGACGCGACATTGCTTCAGCAGAGAAACATCTGGAGAAAGCCGGCAACTCAGCAGAGGCATTGAACGCACGAGGCTCTTTAGCTGTGCTGAAAAAGGACTATCAGTCAGCTCGCCAGTTGTTCTTGGAGGCGGCTGCTGCAGGTTCGGAGGATGCCAAGGCAAATGCCGAACGCATCGCTAACACAAAATAATAAAAAATAAACATTAATCATTTTAACTTTTAAACTATGGTAAACGTTAAGAATCTATTCGGAATGGCTGTCATGGCTACGGCCTTGGTAGGTTGTTCAAGCAACGACAACCTCGCTCCTGATGGAAAAGACAATGTTGGCAAGGCAGGTACTGCCTATGCTAAGTTCACAATCCAGCTGCCTACAGTAAGCGGTACACGTGCAGTCGATCCTAATACAGGTGCTGAATTTGATGGCGGTACTGCTAATGAGTATGCGGTAAATGATGCTCAGCTTTTAATCTTCCAGAAGAGTGGTCGTTCAGAAGGTGATTATAAGTTTGTAGAGACAGTTAATATTGGCAACCTTGAGCCTTGGACAGATAATACTCCTAATACTGGTGTTACACGATATGCAAATATTACCGCTCAGTTGAAAGGTGTATCGTTAGATGGAACAGGTAACGAGTATTTTGCATTGGTAATCCTTAACAACAAAGATCAGACCAAGGTAACATTGCCAACAACAGAGGGAACTACATATAGCACATGGAATGCTGCTATTACAAATTCTGCTAATTTCCTTAGCACTTCAGATGGTTTCTATATGGCAAATGCTCCTCTGCTTAACTCAGGTGCGCCTCAGACTCTTGTTCCTATCAAGGGTGTCTATAGTACAAAGGCAGAGGCACAGAACAAACCAGCCACTACAGTATATGTAGAGCGTGGTATGGCTAAGGTGACAATCGGTAGTACGAGCTTTGCATCAAAGCCTGTAGATGCAACAACTTCAACTATCTATTCTGAAGATAAAGTGCAAATTACAGAATGGACACTTGATGTTATGAACAAGAGCACATACCCAGTACACACAACTACGGGATTGACTGATAAGTTTGCCAATATTTGGTCTAATGAGCGTTTCTATGCTGGCGCAGATCCCCAGCGTGTATATTGGGGTACCGACCCTAACTACAGTACGACTTTGAGTGATGTTGATGCATGTAAGGGCGAATTCTATCTTCTCGACCGTGAAGGTAATACATATAATGGTGTCACAGGATCAACTGTTACATGGGCTGATCAGACAAAACCTCTCTATTGCTTGGAGAACACCTTCGATATCGACAACATGAAGCAGGGTCAGACAACACGTGTAGTGTTCAAGGCTACTTACACTCCTCATAACTTGACTTCGACTGGAGTTACTACAGCAGCTGATAAGACATTCTTTATGATTGGTAACAATCCTAAGATTTGGACAAAGGCAAATCTTGAACAGCAGATAGCTAATAAGGCGAAGGAACTCCTTAATACTACAGGTACTGTTACTGCAACTATTAGTGGCGACTTGTTGACGGGTGGTTCGCATTTGTTGAAAACTGGTAATGTAACAATTCAGGAAGGCAAAGTTGCAAAGAATGATGATATTGACTTTGCGGCTCTCAACACCAAGTTAGGTTTGAATAATACTGAAACGGATGCAAATGGCAATCCTAAAGTTGGTATTAAGACCTACGAGAATGGTGTGTGCTACTACATCGCACGTATCAGGCACTTTAACGATGCTCTGACTCCTTGGTCTTCTGGTAAGGAAACTTATGGTACCAATAATGCTACTAATAACGACTTGTATCTCGGTCGCTACGGTGTTCTCCGCAACAACTGGTACGACTTGACAGTTACTAAGTTCAGCGCTCCTGGTTATCCTGACGTTCCAGTGGTTAATCCTACAGACCCAGACGACGAGGATACCAAGTTCATCAACGTTGAGGTTAAGATCCTTGACTGGGCTAAGCGCAGCCAGAGCATCGAGCTCTAAACTGTAAAGCATAAAAGTGGCGGAGGTCTCCGGCCTCCGCTACTATCCAAACATCAATATCTAAATCAATCTTAATTAAATTAACGGCAAACATTATGTTTCACGGACTGGTTAAATCTATATGCTCATTACTCGCCTTTGCACCGTTGATAGCTTCTTGCTCGCTGATGCACGACGACCTTGAGCCATGCGACAATGGCGTTTACCTGCACTTCCGCTACGACTACAACACGCAGCGCGCCGACCTTTTCAACGACCATGTTGGAGGCGTTGTTGTCATGGTGTACGATAAGGACGGCAAGTATCTGTTCCGTCAGGACGCTTTCAATACCGACACCGACGCTCCTATCCGCCGCCATGACTTTGCCGTACATCTCAACTTGCAGCCTGGCGAATATCAGTTCCTCGCCATTGCAAAGCAGAAACGCTACGAGGATGCTTTGGCAACTCCGGGTGCCAAGTTCCGCATTCATGCCCCTAACGAAGGCGAAGACATGACTAAGTTCTGTGCCGTGTTAGACCGCAATGAGGCGGGTGACATAGACGAGGTGGACTGTTCGGCTCCGCTCGACACGCTGTGGATAGGCCGCTCGCAGCACCTTACAGCCGTGCGCGACATGGAAGCCACCCACGACACCATCTCTTTGGTGCGCGACACCAAGCAGCTTACCATCTCGCTGCATCAGATTGACGCACCCGAGAAAATCTCTGCCGACGACTTCGGCTATGAGGTAATAGCCGATAATGGCTACATCAATTACGACAACTCTTTGGCAAGCGACTCTAAGCTTCGCTATACGCCTTTCCATACATGGACTACCGAGTTCCGCGATGAGACCGGAAACGTTAAGGAACGTACCGCTCATGCCGGACTGATGCTCTCGCGTCTGGTTTATTTCCCACCAGAGCAGAACGACCGCAACGCCATGCTACATATATATAATAAGGAGTCGGGCAAGACCATCGCCTTGATCAACCTGCCCGACATACTTCAGCAGGGACGCGATGCTTATGCCGCACAGAACTACGGCATACAGGAATACCTCGACCGCGAGTACGACTACCGCCTCGACTTCTTCCTCATCGGCACCGAATGGCAGTACCTGAACCTCTCTGTTGGTGTGCTCGACTGGGCAAAGCGCATTCAGCGCATCAGCCTGTAATGTCCATTAACTTCACAATCGAAGTGAGTAGTCTTCAGATAACTTCCGATAACTCCTTTCGCTTGCGAAACTTAAACTAAAGTATTGAACTTAATTACAACAAAAACAATGAAACGACTTGCAGACATACTCCTTTCTGTTGCTGCCCTGTTGTTGCTGGCAGCATGCACAGATGATGCCGACGTATACAACACACCAGCACCGTCTGAGGGCAATCTGTGTGTCTATGTGCCAGTTACTCGCGAGGGCGATGAGGTTACGAGCAGTCTCGACCCAAGCAACCCTACATACAATGCCTCTGTAGACGAGTGCAAAATCAACGACCTGCATCTTTATGCCTTCCCCGTTGGCAACGGAACATTCCTTTCGCAGGAACTTCCATCGCCTGAGGCAAGCAATATGCTCAATGAGAAAGTTGCTTCTTATAAGTTGCAGATCAAGCCCGGCACCTATCGTGTGTACGTAGTGGCAAACATGAAGGATGTGCTTGATGTCAATAGCATAACAACCGAAGACGATTTGAAGAAAGTGGTGTTGGGTTACACCCCGGTGTCAAAGCCAGGCATGCCCGTAGCCGATAACATCCCTATGATATACGAGCCTGACACAAAGGCAGCCGACGGCACAACTACTGACGGCACAATTACCATTAAGAATACGGACACGACTCCTAAGACCGTGATGGCTAATCTGCGATTCACCTGTGTAAAGGTGTGCCTTAACCTTATATACAATCCCGAAGACGCAGACATGGATGCAGCGTTGAAGTCTAACGGATTGCAGATTACCGACATTATGGGCAAACGACTCTCGCCACAGACCTGTCTGTTGTGGGACACTAACCCCAATGTAAGCGACGAGTATGCCAAGGGCATCGAGCCGAAATTGTACGATGCTACGGCATCTACGGGCAGTGGCTCTTACTATACTTCGTGGACAGAAACCACAGCCAATGCCAATGTCAACAACGAGGACATTATCAAAGTGAAAGGTGAGGGCGCAGCTGCACCTGCAAACTCAAAGGAGAAGTGGCTCTTCCGTGCCACATATTATCTGCCCGAGCGCTATGTGGCACAGGCTTCGCAGCAGTCGGCATTGAAGGTAGATGGTGCTGTAGGTGGTTCTGCTATCGCTAACAGCTACAACATCAATCTTGGACATCGTAAGGACGAGACCTCAACAACTGAAGTTCCAACTTTCCCACGCGGCACTTACTACGAGATTGTAGGACGCATAAAGAGTCTTGGCAACATCGATCTCGACTGTGTTGTGGGTGTAAAGGACTGGGAACCGGCAGAGGTGGATGCTGACTTTACACATACTACGCTTTGGGTGTCGAAGACAAGTGCAGAAGTTAAGTCGCTGCAAGACGACTACATCGAATATAAAACAAATGCTGATCCAGCATCCTTGAAATTTGAATGTGAATCAAAGGTTAACAAGGCAACGTCAGGCGAATTGGAGATAATTAAAGTAGAAAACGATGAAGTAAACAAGCGTCTGAAATTCAGTATAAATCCTGCCCTTTCGGTTGCCGACTTTGGTACTAAAACTGACGGCTATGCCAAGGTGTCGATAAAGGTTAATAACCTGAAGAAGTATCTTAAAGTTCATTACAACGTTACGCCATACTTCAAGGTGGACCCAGTGGATATTGTAATACAGTATGCTGAAAATTCACCCGAATTGACAAAGGTGGTGAAGTTCACTACCAACCTTAGTGGCATTCAGTTCCCTGATGGCTGGACGGTTTCTGACAACGGATATGATGTTTCGTATGCTAAGTCGACAATAAACATCAAGTGTGAAAACACCAATAAGGCAGATGGCACATTCACAATTTTTGCAAAAACCGACCCTCAGACAACAACCACACATACGTTTACTGTAAAGTCGATAGGTGTAGACGTTACAAAGAAACACATTGAGCAAGAGATACGTGTAACGGTGCGTCCGCCAGTAGGTCCTTATCGTATCTATATGCGAGCCATAAACGACTTGGCGAAGACTAAAGACGCAAGTAACCTTGAGGAATTCGATCATTCTGATATGCTTGATGAAGAAGCCTACAATAATTCTGATCAAAACAACAACTGGCGAGATGGATGGTGTGCTGACTGGAAGATAGACCGTTCGTCGTACAAGGACTCTCACAAGGTCTACATCTACACACAGAAAGGTGAGACAGGATCTGATGGTTCAACGGACGAGAATACGGCAGTATGGTATTTCACCGGAGGGTGGCCAGGTCACTCGATGAAGGCTGACAATAACAACCCTGGTTGGTACTATTATAGTATAGCGCATAATGCTATGTCTGGATCTAACAACAATAAGGGACAGGCACAGACTACTGCTGAAAAGATGATAAAGCCAGGACAGACCCTGCTTATTTTCAGCAATGGTACATACCTCAGTACTGGCTTCCAGCCGCATCGTTTCACTCATCACAATGACCCCGGCATCACACTCTTCAACTATGAGGATCGTGAAGGCTGGTATCTGTACGACCCTTTGTCGGATCCTTACTACAGAGTATATGATGAGAAACCTACCATTGTAGACGTAGAGTATACCATATATACCAAGAACAAAAGAATAACTGCTTGGTATTGTAAATATGGAGTAAACAGTCAAGATGGTACAGGTAAATTTGAAATGAAGAGCAATAACCCTAATGTCGAAAAAGAGTTTAAGTGCACAGAATGCGACAAGAAAGATAAAGATGGTAATACTTGGTACAAGACCATACTCCACCTCAAAGCCCCATTGGGAGAGTATGATAAGATTCTGAAGGTTAAGGTAAATGGTGATGAGATTCATACTGAACTGTTCGGCGGTGAGAACTATCCTTCAACCAAGAAGAACGGCAATCGTTATGTTGTGGAAGGCAGTTTCGATACGGACACAAAGAAATGGAGTAAAGGAGCTCCCTTTTAAAAAGTAACAATTAAAAGACAACAATATGTATATCAAGAAATTGACAATTTGGTTCTTCATGCTCTTGTCTATGGTGTCGACTGCTTGCAGCGACATCATAGACATTGTAGGAGGCGGCACGCAAGACTTGCCGTCCGATGGAGTTGTGCTGACTCTTAAGTTGCCTAATTTCACCAAGAATACTGTGGCGACAAGAGCAACCGAGCAGCAGCAAATCAACAAACTCTGCGTATTGTGCTACGATGCAGGAGACAATTATCTCGGCAAGAGCAATATCACAGGCGCGGACATCAAGCCGAATAACGACGGCTCCTGCAAGGTGAAGGTTAAGGTTGTGGAAGGAACTGCAACGCTGCATATTGTGGCCAACACCGACATAACAGAGAGCGACGCCAAGGATGCTAATGGCAAGAACAACCTGTACAACGCAACACGCGACGGCAACCTCAACCTCAGCGCTCCCGTTTGTTGGGGAAGCGTAAAAGTGGACAGCCTGCTTAGCGAAAGCCCCAAAGTGTGGTTGTTCCGACAGTTTGCCAAGGCTTCTGTTACAAAGGATGATGATAAGGTGAAAAACTTCGAGATTACTGGTTTCAAGCTCTTCAACACGGCAACAAAGGGCACAATAGCCAACACTAAGTTGGATACCGATGTGTCTCTGCCTTCGTCGGTAGCTTACGCGGATGAGGAAGACTATAGTATGGGCGAGCATCCTTTCTACGAGACACCTGCTGGCAAAGCATATATGATTATCCGTGCAAAATATGATGGCGGTCCAGATACCTATTATAAAGTGGAGTTCTTGAACAACGGCACTCCAACGCAGATGGATCTTCTTCGCAACCATCATTATCAGGTTAAGGTTACGGCTGTAAACCATGAAGGATGGTCGAAAGAGCAGGAAGCCATAGACAATCCTACAGAGAACAGACTGTCTGTAGAAGTGGTGGACGACAATCCGTCTATTGTGGACATGATAGCATGTAAGGACTACGAACTTGGCGTGTGTGGCAAGCAGACTGTAGAGGGTAATGCCGAGGAGGCTACAATTACGTTTGTAACAACCAAGCCAAAAGATAATAGTGAGTATAATGGTCTTAGCGTTGTATCGAACGATTCTTGGATTACAGTTCCAGATGATAATACATTACAAGCATCGTATATTAATTTGCCAACAACAGCAGGCGAAACAGGCAGATTGTACACCATTAAGCTTACTCTATCCCAGAACTGCCAATCGGCTGCGCAATCTGGTTTTGTGACAATAACATCAGGCGACTTGTCGCGCAAGATAGAGATTATCCAGAAGGGCTACGACTTCCGTAAAGATCAAAATAGAATTGTGCAGATACGAGGACTTGCCGGACTGTCAGATACAGACAATGCCAACTACTTCAAATGGATGGATACCTCGCTTCAGGGCATAACACCGGCGGAAAACCAAGGCAGAGTGCGCAACGACGGACTCCACTTCTTTGTGGGCAACAATACGGTTTACTATCTCATTCCGAAGCTTCAGGGCGACGAACTCACGTGTAATGACACACGAGTGAAGGTGGACGAGAATAGCGTCAGCGGATTCTACAAGGTTATGCTTGCCAACAATTCGGACGAATCGTATAACGACAATAATTATAAGAGGTGGATTAGCAATGAGGCATTTACCATTATAACTATCACCAACGCGAGAACCAAGATTAAGGTAACCTATCCGGTTTATCATGTCGGACTGTTCGCACATCTGACCGGAAAGGCAGCAACCGACTATCAGCTTGGCAAGAGCAAGGCTTCGGGATGGTACTATTATGAGATGGTTGACGTAGTGGCTAAGGTTACTAAAAAAGACGGAACTACCGAGAACAAGATCTACCACATGCTCGACCGCAACCTTGGTGCCACAAACAACGGCTACTATTCTCCTTCCACAACCGCCCTTAAAGACAACAAGGGAGCAATAGGTGGCTACTTTAAGATTTCGGTGGCAGAAAGTTCTGAACAGGCAAAGAAGAATGACGAAGTGGTAAAAGCTCTGGCAATAGGCAACTTCAAGGTGTGCGACAACATGTGTCTGCGAGGTCTTATAGACAACAAAAACTTGGCGATAGTAGAGGAGAAAACTCATTATGGCGAGGTGTACAACTGTCTGAGAATTAATACGGAAGACATGGATAGGGATATTCCCCAGATATTTATCCCTATGAGCGGATATTATGAGGGCAAGACAGATCAGGATCTTGTTTACAAGGACAGCTATCATGCCAACCTATGGACAAGCTCACGCCTGTCTGAATATCAGGGATTCTCGGAAAAAAGTCCTGAATACGGCTTCTGGTACTTGTACCTCGATGCTTTCGGCAAGAGCCTTAACTTGTCAAACTACCGCTTTGTGTCGGGTTCGTCTGGAATGAACAAGGGACGATACCGTGCCATGCCCGTAAGGCTTGTGGCAGAGTAATGTCCTGATATATGTGTCATTAGGCTATTGGAAAAACAACAAGCTGACTTCGAATAAATCAATAATGGCTGTTTGCCGGTCTGTTGACGGCAAACAGCCATTATGCTATCTACTAAAATGATTCTGTCTTCCTTGTCCGATGAAAATAAAAGTGGAATAGTAAGTGATTGGGATTTTTTTGTGTAACTTTGCAGCTTGTAACAATGTGAATATTATTAGGTATATGGGAATAGAGAATGGCATTTTCAAGCGTGCCGAACTGCTTCTTGGTGAGGACGTAATGGGGAAGATAGCTTCCAAGCGCGTCATCGTATTCGGTGTAGGCGGCGTGGGAAGCTGGTGCGTGGAGTGCTTGGTGCGCTCGGGCATCCGCCGTATCACCATCGTGGACAGCGACTGCGTGTGTCTGTCTAACGTCAACCGTCAGCTTATGGCTACGACGAAGACTGTGGGCCGTCCGAAGGTGGAGGCGCTGAAGGAACGCCTGTTAGAAATCAATCCTGAGTGTGAGGTTACTGCCATTCAGAAGATCTTCACGGAGGAGAGCGCTTCGGAGTTCTCTTTGGACGAGTATGACTATATTGTGGACGCCATCGACTCGTTGAAGGACAAGGCGGCGCTCATACTGCTGGCATGCCAGACGCGGGCTGTGCTGTTCTCGTCAATGGGAGCTGCGCTCAAGATGGACCCGACGCGCATTCGTGTGGCTGAATTCTGGAAGGTGCGCGGCTGTCCGCTCGGCGCTGCATTGAGGAAGCGCATGAAGCGTGCCAAGACCATTCCTGCTCATAAGTTCCAGTGTGTCTACAGCGAGGAACTGCTCGAAAACCGCGGCACGGACACGGGCGACGATCCCTGCTCGTTCCAGAAAGCTCAGATAAACGGATCGATGTCGCACATCACGGCTATTTTCGGTTTTACCATTGCCGGACTGGTTCTGGAAGATATATATGAGAAAGCGCTTAATAAGTAAAAGCTTTTAATTAATATGGCTTTCGGTACAACAAAATGTATTATTTTGAGTTAATATATAATAGTAATAAGAAAAAAGTAACCATACTAATACACACACATATCTACAAGTTATGAAGAAATACTTGATTTACATGATCTTCATGTTGATCATGCCTCTGGCTGTCTCGGCACAGTCGTCCATGACCGACACGCAGGTTATGCAGTACGTTATGAAGGCGAAGGAGCAGGGCAAGTCTCAGTCGCAGATTGTCACCGATCTCATGCAGCGTGGCGTTGACATTTCGCAGATACGCCGCGTGCGCAATAAGTATGAGCGCCAGTTGAAGCAGGGCGGTCTTGGCAATGTTAGCGACGACACTTCTGCAAAGACGAACACACGTCTGCGCACCAATAACGGCAAGACGCGCGACCAGTACACCCGCAGCGACTACGGACGTGAGGCTGACAGCTATGCGCAGAACTACTCGAATATGCGTGTGAAGTCGGAGCGCGACCGTAACTATAAGCATACGTACGACGAAACCGACGAGGAGTTTATGGACTATCAGAAGGAGATGTTCGAGATGGTGCCCGATACAGCGCAGATGCTGGAGCAGCTTCTTGCCGAGCGTGAAGCCAGAAAGAAGAAGGTGTTCGGACGCGATATCTTTAACAATGAGGAGCTTACCTTCGAGCCGAACATGAACATAGCCACTCCGCAGAACTATCGTCTCGGTCCTGGTGATGCCGTATTCATTGACGTATATGGAGCGTCGCAGAAGTCGGAGCAGTGTACGGTGTCGCCTGACGGTACCATTACCATCGAGGGCTTCGGGCCGGTGCAGGTAAGCGGTCTGACCGTCGCGCAGGCCAACGCACGTCTGCGCTCCACACTCGGCAGTCGCTACAGCAGCAGCAAGATTCGTCTGACCGTGGGACAGACCCGCACCATCATGGTGAACGTGATGGGCGAGGTGAAGACTCCGGGTACGTATACGCTCTCTGCCTTCGCCACTGTGTTCCATGCCCTTTACATGGCTGGCGGCACGAACGAGATAGGTACGTTGCGTAACATCAAGGTTTATCGTAACAACCGCCTTGTTACGGTAGTCGACATCTATGACTATATCCTCAACGGCAAGCTTACGGGCAACGTACGCCTTGCCGACAACGACGTCATCGTAGTGGGACCGTACGACTGCCTCGTGAACATCACGGGTAAGGTGAAGCGTCCTATGTATTATGAGATGAAAGCCAATGAGTCGATAGCTTCGCTCCTCAAGTATTCGGGCGGATTCACGGGCGACGCTTACCGCAAGGCTGTCAGCGTCAACCGCAAGAGCGGCATCGACCATTCTGCATATAACGTGGAGGAGTTCGACTTCTCTAACTTCCGCATTGCCGACGGCGACTCTGTAAGCGTCGACTCCGTTATGGCTCGTTACTCCAACACCGTGGAGATAAAGGGAGCCGTGTTCCGTCCGGGCAAGTATAATCTGAACGGACAGGTGAACAGCGTGCGCTCGCTCATCGAGCATGCTGACGGCGTGACGGAAGAGGCCATCACCTCGCGTGCCGTGATGCACCGCATGAAGCCGGACCGCACATTAGAGGTTATCAGCGTGGACGTGGAAGGCATCATGAGCGGCAAGGTGGCTGACATTCCGCTGAAGGAGAACGACGTGCTCTTCGTAGCCACGAAGACGGAGCGCATGACGGAGCGCACCATCACCATACGCGGCGAGGTGCAGTTCCCCGGTGTGTATAAGTATGCCGACAACGAGACCGTTGAGGACTTTATCATACAGGCTGGCGGTCTGACCGACAAGGCTTCGCTTTCCAACGTCAGCATCAGCCGCCGTGTGAGCGATGCGAAGGCTGTGCGTCCCGACAGCGTCATAGCCCACACTTTCAATATGGCTCTAAAGGAGAACTTCGCCATTGACGGCGACCGCAGCTTCACGCTTATGCCCTTCGATGAGGTCTACGTGATGCGTTCGCCTGGCTACACCGAGCAGCAGAACGTCACAGTGGAAGGCGAGGTGCTTTACGCCGGAACATACGCTCTTGAGCGCAACAACACACGCCTTAGCGACCTCTTCCGCATGTCAGGCGGATCAAACGGCCTTGCCTATATCAAGGGTGCGCGTCTGATGCGTAAGGCAAACGAGGCAGAGAAGGCTCGTATGGAGGCTGTGCTGAAGATGCAGCAGGAGGAGCAGCAGAAGAATCTTCTGACGCTTGCCGCTTCGTCAAACAACGCCAGCGCCGTGCAGTCAACGGCTCAGGGAGCTGCCAACGCCAATATCAATAAGTTCCAGGTGCCTGACGAATATCCTGTCGGTGTGGACCTTGAGGAGGCTATGAAGAAGCCGGGATCGGATGCCGACGTGGTGCTTCGTGACGGCGACCGCCTTATCGTGCCGCAGTATAACGGTACGGTGAAGATCAACGGTGCGGTGATGTACTCCAACACCGTGGCTTACGAGAAGGGCAAGCGTGCCGGTTATTACATCGACCAGGCTGGTGGTTATGCCGCCGATGCCGTCAAGCGCCGTGCATACATTATATATATGAACGGCAAGGTGGCTAAGGTCGGTCATGGCGCCAAGGTGCAGCCGGGTTGCGAGATTGTCGTTCCTGCCAAGCTGAAGCGCAAGATGTCGACGGCAGAGATGATGAGTATGGGATCAAGCATGTCGTCTATCGCAGCGATGATTGCAACGCTCTCTAATATATTGAAGTAATCCAGAAACTTAATCACGGATATATTCTTACAACAATGAACGAACAAAAGAAAGACGTTATAGATCTCACGGAAGTGTGGAAATTGCTGAAGACGAAGAAGAAGGTGTTCTTCATCGTGCTGCCGATAGTGTTTGTGCTGTCGTGCCTATACATCTTCCCGCAGCCACGCTACTATCGCTGCAGCGTAAAGCTCGCTCCGGAGGCAACCAGTGAGAACGTGGCAGGCGGACTCTCGTCCTTGGCATCGCAGTTCGGCGTTAACCTTGGCGGTGCCACGCAGGACGCCATCTATCCGCTTCTCTATCCGGATGTGGTCAGCTCCAATGAGTTTGTCATCGGACTGCTCGGCATCAACGTGAAGTCGGTGGACGGTCTTGTCAATACTGACTACTATAACTACATGTCGAAGCTTCAGAAGAAGAACCCCATCACGGCGCCGGTAAAGAAGGTGACGCGTTCGGTGACAAAGCTTTTCGCCTCGAAAGACCAGCCCGGTCCTCCCAGCAAGGGAGCTGGCATGAGCGCTTTCCGCATGTCGAAGAAGGACAGCGAGCTGCTCGACCAGATTAAGTCGAACATCAGTTGCGACGTCGATAAGAAGACGGAGGTGATAACCATAAAGGTGGAAGATCAGGACCCGCTTGTCTGCGCCACTATGGCTGACTCGGTGCGCAATCATCTGCAGACCTTCATCACAAAGTATCGCACCAATAAGGCACGCGTGGACGTGGAGCATTACGAGAAGCTCGCCAAGCAGTCGAAGCGTGAGTATGAGTATTGCGTTCGTGAATACAGTGCTTACTGCGATGCCAACCAGGATGTCATGCTCCAGTCGTTTATCTCGAAGCGTGACGAGCTGGAGAACGAGATGCAGCTCAAGTTTAACGCTTACAACGCCATGCGTACCCAGCTGGAGGCGATGCGTGTCAAGCTTCAGGAGAAGACCCCGGCGTTTACCACCATCGAGAGCGCCACGGTGCCCGTGAAGCCTGCCGGTCCGAAACGCATCATCTTTATCTTCGGTATGTGCTTCCTTGCCACATTCGTTACGGCATTGTGGCTTGCGCGTAAGCAGCTCTTCAAAAAAGCATAATCAAAATAGGGGAGGCGTCACTGCCTTCCCATTTATTTATTTAAAAGGAGACCAATAAATGTCGCTGTTCACTTTCAAGCGAATACCACTGTATTTCGATAAGATTTCCACTCGCGTCAGTCTGCATGATATGACGCTGCTGCCTGCTGTCATGATATTCTTCCTTGTGATAAACACGACACTCTCGCTGTCTGCGTTGGAGATGCAACTATTGTCGTATGCGGTGCTTGCAATGGTTATTGTGAGTTTCTTGTTTATGTTGGCGTTAGTGATGCGTGATAAGGAGATATCTCGTTATGGCTTTATGCATTTTCTATTCTTGTTGTTTCTTTTCGCAATGACATTAGTTAATGTCAACGACATAAAAAACGATATCTATAATAGTATTGCGATAGGTCTCTTACTGCTTCTTATGCGCTACTATCGCCATCGTATGAGTATGATTTTGAAGTGTTTTACCATAGCATTTACGGTGTGCATGTGGCTCAATCTTTTTCATCTCGTTACTCACCCGTTGCTTTGGCTTGTAGAAGACCATAAGGACGGTATTGGCTATCTGCTTGGCGACAACTATAACCAAATGGGTTGTCGTATGATAGTGGCATTGGCTGCTAACCTGATGTGCATACGCTATTCGCGTATATGGCTCTTCAACTTCATCATAATGGCTGTGGTAATTATAGTATCTTTGTTGATGGTCGGTTCGATGACATCGCTTTCTATGATTGTTGTTTTCCTTGTTTGCTGTCTGTTACCAACATCTAAGTTACGACTGTCTGCAATATGTGGCTTATTTGCAGTTTTTCTACTCTTTCAGGTATTTGTGGTGTTCAATGGGCGTGGACTTGAGAACAATGAACTCGCAGTATATCTTGTTGAGGATGTGTTAAAGAAAGATCTTACCTTTACGTATCGTACACACATGTGGGAGAGTGCCTTAAAGATTATAGAGGAATCGCCTATTTGGGGGTGGGGCTTTGCCGATGCCGATTGGTACAAGTCAAATATGTCTTCGTTCGCTATAGGTCCTCACAACTTCATTCTTGCCATACTTATTCATGGTGGAGTGATATTGCTTAGTATGTATATAATGATATGTAGTAAGGTGGTGAAGACCATTCTGCCGTATCTGAAAATCAAGAATATGCAATTGGTTCTACTTTCAGTGGCTTGTCTTTGGGTTATGTCGCTTTTTGAGATGTATCCTTATTACTTTATGCTATACCCTCTCGCATTGCTTTATTATTCGCATTATGTTTATGATGATGTGGATAAGTGTACTTTGATGGCAGAATGAGAGTGTGTACAATAATTACTTGAGAATGCAAGAAAATACAAACAAATCGATAGCGGTAAACTCGTTCATACTTTATATCCGACTCGCTATTATATCCGTTAGCGGACTGCTCTATACGCGTTTCAGTCTGCAGGCATTGGGTATAAGCGACTACGGACTCTATTCGGTCATTGCCTGCATCATCACCTTCATAAGCATAATCAATACAATTATGGTGACCACCTCGAACCGTTTTATTGCCATAGCCATTGGTAAGAGCAATCAAGAGGAGGTGTGCCGTCAGTTTAATGTCAATCTTGTCATACATGTGCTCATTGCCTTGCTGACCGTGGCGATAGCCTTGCCCGCCGGACATTGGTATATCATGCACCACGTCAGCTATGACGGCGACATGCAGACTGTGCTGCGTGTCTTTGACGTATCCATCGTGGCAGCAGCCATGTCGTTCGTCGGTGTGCCCTATAACGGACTGCTCATAGCCCGTGAACGCTTCTTCGTGTTCTGCTCCACGGACGTGGCGATGAGCCTTTTCAAGCTTTTCTTCACTTATCTGCTCATCGATCATTTCGATCATAAGCTGATTGTCTATACCTACGTGATGGCATTCATGACCGCCTTCCCCACGGTGGTGTTCTTCGCCTATTGCCGCAGGCAGTTTGCTGCCATCACCAGCTTTGTATTTGTGCGTGAGTGGCGCAAGTATTATGATGTGCTCAATTTCTCCATCGGTATAGGCATCGGTGCCATTGCCACGATAGGCAAGGCGCAGGGCGGTGCGCTCATCATCAACATGTTCTTCAGCACCACGATGAACGCCGGACTTGCAGTAGCCAATTCTGTTAGTTCTATATTGCAGAACTTTGCCAACAATGCACAAAAACCCATCTCGCCACAGATTGTGAAGAATTATGCTGTGGGCAATCTCGACCGCTGCACATCCTTGGTGTGCCTGGCTTCCAAAGCCACTTACCTCTCGATGTTTTTCGTCTCCATTCCCTTCATCCTTGCGCCTGAAGTGATTTTCGGCTTGTGGCTGAAGGAAGTGCCGCCGTACGCCATCACGTTCACCCATCTGCTTATCGTGGACATCCTGATATTCTCCATCAACGCCGGCGTCAACGACTTCGTGTTCGCCACTGGAAAGATAAAGCTCTATCAGATTATTGTCAACACATTGCTTGTCAGTTCGATTGTAGTGGGATACTTGGCGATGCGACGAGGCATGCCGCCGGAATATCTGTTCTATGTCTACATTGCCTTCTCGTTCCTTGTTTTCCTTGTGCGTCCGTTCATCATCATCCGCATCACGAAGTTCGACGTATTGGCTCTTGTGCGCGGGTCGTACGTGCCGGTGCTGCTGATAACGCTTCTCTTCGCCCCGACGCTCTATCTGAAACAGGTGGCGGGACCGATACAGAGCGTGGTGGTGGCTTATGCTTACTTTGTTCTGCTGCTTTACTTCATAGGACTGCGTAAGAACGAACGCCAATACGTCAACTCCTTTATACGAAACAAATTGCTTCGTAAACATTGATTTTAGCGAATAAAATGTTATTATTATAGCGCCCGATACAATATTGTATTGTGTCGGGCGTTTATATATTATAATATATAATTTACAATAATTAAAAGTCTATAATGGAACCGCTCAGAATACCTCTCACCATAATAATGCCCGTATTCAATCATCGTGACGAAGTAAGGACGATGATTGACAGCATCCGTGCCAATGATTTCTGTGGTTGGGAGCTGCTTGCCATTGACGATGGTTCGGAGGAAGACACGCTGCAGCTGCTTTATCATTATGCAGAGGAGGACAGTCGCATACGAGTGGTAAGGCGTGACCGCCAGCCGAAGGGTGCGCAGACCTGCCGCAACATAGGCTTGGAGATGGCGCATGGAGAGTTTGTCATCGTCTTCGATTCGGACGACTACATAGCTCCGTACTGTCTTCGTCAGCGAGTGGAGCTGATGCAGAAGCGTCCCGAACTCGACTTCATGGTCTTCCCGTCAGGTGTTTATGTGGACAATCGGTTCGTCACCGCGCCGCATCCTTACGACTTCGGATACCGTTTGACGGGGGATGATGTCAAGATGTTCGCAAGCCGTAGGCTTCCGTTCATAGTCTGGAACAACATCTATCGCACCGAGTCGCTGCGCCGCCACAATCTCACGTGGGATGACAGACTCCTTTCTTTGCAGGACGCCGACTTCAACATCACAGCCATAGCAGCCGGACTGCGCTATGATTATGCCGATGGAGCATTGCAGGATTACGGCTATCGCATCATCACCACATCGTCCATATCGAAGAAGATAAACACTCAGGCACACGTTGACAGTCATATCCGTGCCAACAGCAAGATGTATGATGCGGTCCGACGTATAGCCGGACACAAGTGGGACAGCGCTCTTTATGACGGTATGCTCCGCATTTACAATCAGGGCATGACAGGTAAGGGCATCAACCGATCGCTGGCAGACGCCCTTGCCGAGAGCGTACGTGAGCGAAACAGTAGCCAATCATGTCTGCTCAGGATGCAGATACGCCTCACGGCGCTGCTCCAGAAGCTTCTTCCGGCACGCCTGGCACGACAGCTGCCCGTCGCTTTCTATCTTATCAGAGAGTCGCGTTGGCGTAAGAAGAAGACGGCGATGATCAGCACCATCCAGGAGAAACACAAACAATAACGAAACAAAATGGAATTAGCAATATTACTCTCTACATACAACGGCATGAACTATCTGGAGGAGCAGGTCAGTTCTCTGCTTGCCCAGACCTACACCGACTGGAAGCTATACATCCGTGACGATGCCTCCACTGACAACACCTTAGCCCTTATACATGAGCTGGCTGGGCGCGACAGTCGTATCATCGTCATGCCAAGCAGTAGAAATCTCGGAGCGAAAGAGGGATTTATGTGGATGCTGCGCAATGTGGAAGCCGACTATTACATGTTTTGCGACCATGACGACGTGTGGCTTCCGCGCAAGGTGGAGCTGACGTTGAAGCGCATGCAAGAAGCCGAGGCTGAGCATAGCGGCAGTCCGGTCATCGCCTGCACCAACCTGAAGCTGGTGGATGCCAAGCTTAACGTCTTCGCCGAGTCTTACTGGGAGTTCCGCCACTATCCCATGTCTGTCTTCAACGACAAGTACTATCATCTGTTCTACAACAACATGCCGGGCTGCACGATGATGCTCAACCGTGAGGCAAAGGCGGTCTGTTTCCCTTATTCTGAGAAGATAGTGATGCACGATGCGTGGTTCGCCATCGCCGTGCTGTGGAACAAGGGCTTCGTCGTAGCCGAACCCGAGCCGCTTATGCTATACCGTCAGCACGAGCACAATGTAGTCGGAGCAAAGAAAACCCGCAGCCTGATGAAGCAGTTGAGCATGATAAGCGAACTGATGGCGAAGACCCGCGAGCAGCATCTCTCCACAGTCTCACTGACGCACATGTCATTCACACGCTTTGTGATAATGAAGGCATACTATCTTTTGCGTGAGCATCTATCAAATTTCTTCGGAAAGTAACAACTGTTAACCTAAAACAAGCGAATATGAGAAAGATAAGCATCATTGGCAATTTTGATATAAAGAACAACAGTTATAACGGGCAGACCATCAAGACGCGCATCGTAGCCGACGAACTCGAGTCGTTATACGGGGCGTCAGAGATAAAGCGCATCGACACAGCCGGTGGCAAGAGCGTTGTCCTGCGCCTTCTTTTCCAATTGTTCGGTTGCGTGGTACGCAGCCGCAATGTGATTATCCTGCCTGCGCAGAACGGCATAAAGGTGATTCTGCCGCTTGTCGTAATATATAACCTGCTGTTCCGTCGCCGCATCCATTATGTAGTGATAGGCGGATGGCTCGCCGAACTGCTGCAGCGCAACCGCTGGCTGCTGCCTTTCGCCAAGCGTCTGCACATGATTTATCCCGAGACACAGAACATGAAGACTGCGCTTGCCGCATTGGGCTTGCATCGCGTTAAGGTGATGCCCAACTGCAAGCCGCTGCACATTCTGTCTGCCGACGAACTCGCGGGCTGTAATCTACGTCCTATGCGTTTTTGTATATTCTCGCGTATCACACCAACGAAAGGCATTGACGATGCAGTGCAAGCCGTGAGTCTTGCTAACGAGAAGGCTGGCAGCACCATCGCTACGCTTGACCTCTATGGTAATGTGGAAGAAGCAGACCGCGCTTGGTTTGAAACTCTTCAAACCAAGATTCCAAACTTTGTGAAATATTGCGGAAAGGTAGCGTTCGACAAAAGCGTATACACTCTGAAAGAATACACAGCCTTGCTCTTCCCTACATACTATCCTGGAGAAGGACTCGCTGGCACTGTCATAGACGCATTTGCCGCCGGACTGCCTGTTATAGCAAGCGACTGGCATGACAACGCAAACATCATTACCGATGGAAAGAATGGTTTGGTCTTCCCTACGCATGACGTTAATCGTCTTGCTGAGATAATCCTCGACATTTATAAATGTCAAGATTGTCTTGTCCCGATGAAACTTAACTGCATACACTCGGCACAGGCTTATCTTCCCCCATTTGTCATCAAGATAATAGCTGCAGAATTGGCTTAGCCATATCTATTGATATTGTTTTGTTATAAATGCCCCTCCATTTCAAATAAATATGTTAACTTTGTTCGAATTTTTAAATGTATAATGTAAATGGATATTAAAATTGCTGTTATCGGACTTGGATACGTGGGCCTACCATTGGCTCGTCTTTTCTCAACAAAGTATCCGACTGTTGGTTTCGACATGAACCAGCATCGTGTAGACGAACTTATGCAAGGTCATGATTCCACATTGGAAGTGTCTGATGAATTGCTTGGCGACGCTATACATAACCACAACTTCGTTTGTAGCACCAACCTCGACGATATACGCGACTGCAACTTCTACGTTGTAGCCGTGCCGACACCCGTTGACAATAACAACCATCCTGATCTCAAGCCGCTTTGGGGTGCCAGCGAGACAGTGGGTAAGGTTATCAATAAGGGCGACATCGTCGTGTATGAGTCGACCGTCTATCCCGGCGTTACTGAAGAAGAGTGTCTGCCCGTAGTGGAGCGTGTGAGCGGACTGAAGTATAATGAAGACTTCTTCGCTGGCTACAGCCCCGAGCGCATCAATCCGGGCGACAAGCTTCACACCGTGGAGAAGATAAAGAAGGTGACCTCTGGTTCTACGCCCGAGGTGGCTGACATCGTGGACGGTGTCTACAACTCCGTTCTTGTCAACGGCACACACAAGGCACCGAGCATCCGTGTGGCTGAGGCTTCTAAGATAATAGAGAATTCGCAGCGTGACGTCAACATCGCTTTCATGAACGAGCTGGCAAAGATATTCAACGCTATGGGCATCGACACCAACGACGTCATTGAGGCAGCGGCTTCCAAATGGAACTTCATCAAGCTCAAACCGGGTCTGGTGGGCGGACACTGCATCAGCGTCGACCCTTACTATCTCATCCAGAAAGCACAGGTGTATGGCGTTCTTCCGCGTGTCATGTTCGCAGCACGCCGCCTGAATGACGGCATGGGCGACTATGTTGCCAATCAGGTTATCAAGTGTATGAACAAGAAAGGCATCCTCGTCAAGGACGCCAAGATTCTCATCCTCGGCATCACGTTCAAGGAGAACTGTCCCGATATCCGCAACACTAAGGTGGTGGACATCTATCACACCCTTAGCGAATACACCCATAACATCGACGTATACGACCCGTGGGCTAACGCCGAAAGAGTTGAGCACGAATATGGTATCAGCATCAAGACGCAGCTTCCTGACGAGAAGTACGATGCCGTAATTCTCGCCGTTGCTCACAACGAGTTCCGCGACATTGACTTCTCTGCCGTTCGTGCCGCGAATAGCGTGGTGTATGACGTTAAGGGCGTATTGTCGCGCGATATCATCGACGGCAGACTCTAACATAAATAGTCACAAACTGTTTGTATTATTGAATATGAAACTGTCTGTTATCTGTCCTATTTATAACGAAGAGAAATACATCGTCCCGTTTCTCGACTCGGTTCTGCAGCAGGACTTCAGTCATGACGACATGGAAGTGTTGTTGGTAGACGGAATGAGTCGGGACAGGACACGTCAGATAATTTCGCAATACATAGCCAAGTATCCCTTCCTTCGTCTTCTTGACAATCCGGAGCGCACGGCTCCATGTGCGATGAACGTCGGCATAAAGGAGGCTAAGGGAGAGGTCATCATACGCTTGGACGCACATGCCCTGTATCCATCCAACTATTTCTCGACGCTTGTGAGCCGTTTGTACCAGCTGAATGCTGACAACATCGGTTGTGTCCTCAATACCGACGTACTCAACAAAACCCCCAAGACCCTTGCCATACGTGAGGTGCTGAGCAATCGTTTCGGTGTTGGCAATTCGTCGTTCAGAACAGGCGTGTTGTCGGCATGTGAGGTAGACACCGTTCCTTTCGGATGCTGGCGTCGTGAGGTTTTTCAGAAATACGGACTCTACGACAAGCGCCTTGTGCGCAATCAGGACATTGAGCTTAACAAGCGCATCAAGCGGGGTGGTGGCCATATCTTCATCATTCCAGAAATCTCGTGCACCTATCTGGCGCGTGAGACATTCAAGGCATTGGCTAAGAACAATTACGGCAACGGCAAGTGGAACATACTGACCGTGTATTACACAAAGTATTTCAGTTCGTTGTCGCTTCGCCATTTCATTCCATTGGCTTTTGTTCTGTCGTTGCTGTTGCCTGTATTGCTTATGCCATTGAATGTATGGATAGGATCATTGGCGCTGATGTCTTTGTGTGCATACCTGATAGCATTGGGTGGTGTCAGCCTCGCGATATGGAAGGAGAAACGACTGAATTTCTTTTATCTTCTCATGTCGTTCCTTACGCTCCACCTTTCGTACGGTTGGGGGTCGTTAATGGGAATATTCAAAGTAATAGGACTGAAAATTAGAGGAAAATAATGATAGCAAAATACCTTTTTGACCGTATCATGGCATTTGTCGGACTCATAGTTCTGAGTCCGGTATTGCTTGTGGTATGGATGCTTATCCGCGTGAAGATGCCCGACGGACCGGCAGTTTTCACCCAAAAGCGTGTCGGCAAGGACGGCAAGCAGTTCACTATGTATAAGTTTCGCTCGATGAGCGCACACCATAGCGGTTCCACTGTGTCGGTGGCAGGCGAGAGCCGAATAACTCCGCTTGGTGCAAAGCTTCGCCGATACAAGCTTGATGAACTGCCAGAATTGTGGAATGTGCTTATCGGCGATATGAGTTTTGTCGGTCCGCGCCCCGATGTTCCTGGATATGCAGACAAACTGGAAGGTGACGACCGTCGTGTGCTGCAGCTTCGTCCCGGCATAACCGGTCCGGCGAGTCTGAAGTATCGTGACGAGGAAATTTTGCTTGCCGGTCAAGCCAATCCACAGGAGTTTAATGATAAGGTTATCTATCCTGACAAGGTGCGCATAAACCTCTATTATCTTGACCATTACAGCTTCTTGGCTGACATAAAGATGATTTTTGCGACAGTCCTTGGCAAGCGGATAAAATATAGCAATGAGATGATTTAAAAAAACAATAGACATGGAAAGAAAACGAGTATACTTATGCCTTGCCCACATGAGCGGTAAGGAGATGGATTATATAAAGGAAGCGTTCGATACCAACTGGGTGGTGCCGTTGGGTCCGAACGTAAACGGCTTTGAGAAAGACCTTGAGACTTTTGTCGGTGAGGACAAGCGTGTCGTGGCTCTCAGTTCGGGTACGTCAGCCGTCCACCTTTCTCTCATTGCCTGTGGCGTGGGCGCTGGCGACGAGGTGATGGTACAGTCCTTCACGTTCTGTGCCTCAAGCAATCCTGTGAAATATCTTGGCGCAACACCGGTCTTTGTAGACAGCGAACGCGACACCTGGAATATGGATCCGCAATTACTGGATGAGGCCATCGCTGACCGTGTGGCAAAGACTGGACGTAAGCCGAAAGCCATCATTGTGGTTTATCTTTACGGTATGCCGGCTAAGATTTCGGAGTTGCTTGCTGTGGCTGACAAGTGGGACATTCCCGTCATTGAGGATGCCGCAGAAGGATTCGGCTCGTGTTACAAGGGGCAGGTCTGCGGCACGTTCGGCAGATATGGCGTGCTCAGCTTCAATGGCAATAAAATGATAACCACGAGTGGCGGTGGCGCCCTTATATGTCCTGACGACAAGGCATGGAACAACATCATGTTCCTCGCTACACAGGCCCGTGAGTCTTATCCTTATTACCAGCATGAGCAGATTGGATATAATTATCGTTTGAGCAACGTCTGTGCCGGCATAGGACGCGGTCAGATGACAGTCGTAAATGACCATATTGCTCATCATCGTCATGTGCACGACCTTTATAAGAAACTGTTTGCAGACGTAGAGGGTATTACCGTACACGACAATGCCACTTCCGACATTGACTCCAACTTCTGGCTTTGCACCATACTCCTTGACGACCATCTGCGTGTAGAGGGCGATGAAGCCGTTTATTCCGAGGTGGTCAACGGGGCTGTTGGAGGCGCAGCCGGTGTTACGCATGCAGCCAAGTCTGCCCATACCCAGCTTGAGCCTAACCGCAATGTGGAGGCCATGCGCATTGTTCTCGACAAGGCCAATGTGGAGGCTCGCCCTTTGTGGAAGCCGATGCATTGTCAGCCTGTTTACAGCGACAGCCCGTGTTATGTGAACGGCGTGAGCGAGTCGCTCTTCAAGTGCGGACTTTGCCTTCCGAGCGGACCATGTGTTTCCGACGAAGATGTAATGTATATCGTAGATGTAATAAAACGTGCTATTATGCGTTAGTATAATAAGTGAATTTATTAACTTACGACAGACATGAAATTTTTCGATAAACTTGTAAATTGGTACTTCAGCAAGCGATCTCTGCCATATTGGTGCATATTCCTTTTTGATTGCCTACTTGTGTTCTTGTCCTTCCTGCTTGTCTATCAGCAGGTATACAGTGGGGCGGAAACACTTAGCGTATTGTGGCAGTTATGCTCGATGTGTGCAATATATGCCGCATTCTTCGCAGTAGGCTTCAAGCTGTTCCATACTTATGACGGCATATTGCGCTACTCTTCGTTTGTTGACTTGCAACGCGTCGGTTATGCGTCGCTTGTCGGTTGTGTGCTCTCTTACTTTGGACATTTCGGACTGATGCAGTTCGAGTATTTCCAGAGAGTGTATGTTGGTGGACGTGAGATTGCTCTGGCCTCCATTATAAGCGTGCTTCTGCTGTGGGCGGTGCGTGTGCTGGTGAAGACGGTGTACGACGTGTCCATTGACAAGCTCAATGCACGCGCCACGCTGATTTACGGCGTGACGAAGGGCGGCATGGGACTTGCCAAGCAGGTGCGAAACGACAAGACGCTAAAGATGTCGCTTGCCGGATTTGTGAGCGATGAGGAGCATGTGAAGCATCGTGTGCTGATGGGACTGAGCGTCTTCCCGCTCGACTCTAATCTGAAAACCATCATCCGTAAGCACCACGTGGAGTGTTTGCTCGTGGCACAGGGAGCCCTCGACTCGTTCCGCAACAACAAGGAACTGCAGGACGACCTGCTGTCGGCTGGCGTACATATATACATCCCGAAGGCAAACGAATGGAATCCGGCGCAGCCGCAGACACAGCAGCTTAAGGAGGTAAGCATCGAAGACCTTCTTCCGCGCGATGAGATAAAGATCGACTTGGAGAGCGTAGCAGACACGCTCCGTGGCAAGTGCGTCCTTGTGACAGGCTCGGCTGGCAGCATCGGCAGTGAGATAGTGAAGCAGATATGCAAGTTCGGTCCGCGCGAGATGGTGCTCATAGACAGCGCCGAGACGCCGCAGCACGACATCCGCCTCATGATGGCGAAGAACTTCCCCGAGATAAAGGCAGAGACAATAGTCACCTCCGTAAGCGGAATAATACGCATGGAGGACATCTTCAGCCGTTATCGTCCTGACTACGTGTTCCATGCCGCCGCATACAAGCACGTGCCGATGATGGAGAACAATCCGAGCGAGAGCATCGAGAACAACGTCTACGGCACGAAGATTCTTGCCGACATGGCGGTGAAGTACGGCGTAAAGAAGTTTGTGATGATATCCACGGACAAGGCTGTCAATCCCACCAACGTGATGGGATGCTCAAAGCGCATCTGCGAGATTTACGTACAGAGCCTCGACCATGCCATCAAGACGGGCAAGATAAAAGGCGTCACGCAGTTTGTCACCACCCGCTTCGGCAATGTGCTCGGCTCCAACGGTTCGGTCATCCCTCTCTTCAAGCGTCAGATAAAGGCTGGCGGTCCCGTAACGGTCACCGATCCCAACATCATTCGCTTCTTCATGCTCATCCCCGAGGCGTGCAAGCTGGTGCTTGAGGCTGGCACGAAGGGCAACGGCGGCGAGATATTTGTCTTCGACATGGGCAACCCCGTCAAGATTGCCGACCTTGCAAAGCGCATGATAAAGCTGAGTGGAGCTACGGGTGTGGAGATAAAATACACGGGTCTGCGTGCAGGAGAGAAACTCTATGAAGAGGTGCTCAACAAGGAGGAGACCACCATGCCGTCCTTCCACGACAAAATCCGCATCGCCAAGGTGCGCCAGTACGACTACGACACCGTGGAGCGCGACATCGAAGACCTCGTCGAGACGAGCAAGCATTACGACGACATGGCGACCGTAAAGAAGATGAAGGAAATCGTGCCGGAGTTTAAGAGCAACAACTCCGTGTACGAAGTGCTTGACAAGTAAGGCAACTTTGACAAGAAGACATGTTTTTTAGACAAGAAGACATGAAGACATGTTTTTAGACAAGTAGA
>ERZ506999.253-NODE-253-length-28288-cov-5.157971_pt1 | contig 28288 bp, 19 predicted proteins | sample MGYA00512881_ERZ506999 | MGnify/ENA metagenome assembly ERZ506999
AAGCTCATCCTGATGTTATGAATATACTTTTGCAAATCCTTGACGAAGGAAAGACAAATGACGCTCACGGAAGAACCGTCAGCTTTGCAAATACCGTTATTATTATGACATCCAATGCCGGCAGCGAAAGAAGAGAAAGTGCACTCGGCTTTGCTAAAGCTCCGTCAGATATAAAAAAAGAAAATGCCATTAAGGGGCTTAGAGAATTTTTAAGGCCGGAATTTATTGGCAGAGTTGACGAAATAGTTGTATTTAATGAGTTGACTGAGGATAACTATAAAGATATTGCGAAGCTGATGCTTTCGGAGCTTTCCGACTCTCTAAAGGAAAAAAGTATATCGTTCGGGTACAGCGACGATGTTCCGGCTCTTTTGGTTTCAAAAATGGATGGTACCGTAAGAGGTGCTAGAGATCTCAGAAATGTTATTCGACGTAATGTTGAGGATAAAATATCTAATTATTTAGTTGACAATTATGATAAACCGTTGAAGGCTATTAACTTGTCTGCAGACGGCGATGAGGTTATCCTCGAAACAAAATAATAAAAAATAAGTGGCAGGTGGCAGCCTGCCGCTTATTTAAACGGATGTGGTAAAATGAAACTTATGATAGCCTCCGACATACACGGCTCGGCGATGTATTGCAAAAATTTAATGGAAGCGTTTGACCGCGAAAAGGCTGACCGACTTCTTTTGCTCGGCGATATTTTATATCACGGACCGAGAAACGATTTGCCGGAAGAGTATGCACCGAAAAAGGTGATTTCTATGCTTAACGATGTGAGAGACAGGCTTTTTTGTGTGCGCGGCAACTGCGATACCGAAGTAGACCAAATGGTTCTTAACTTTCCGATACTTGCCGATTACTGTATAATACCGGTAGGCGATAGGCTTGTTTATGCAACTCACGGTCATAATTTTAATTTGAATAACCTTCCGCCGCTTTGCAGAGGAGATATTTTGCTCCACGGACACACTCATATTCCAGCATGGGAAGAATTCGGAGAAAATAATCTTTATTTGAATCCCGGTTCGGTTTCAATTCCGAAAGAAAACAGTGCGCACGGATATATGCTTCTTGAAAAAGAAGAGTTTATTTGGAAAACACTTGACGGAGAAGAATACCACAGTTTAAAAATATAAATAATTTAGATGATTACTTAAAATCCGCAGAGCCTTGGCTCTGCGGATTCCTTTTTACACTATCGTGCCTTTATCAATATTAAACTTAAAGGTGTGTTCAATACCGTCCTGTGTGTATACGAATTTCATTATTCGTTTGTTCTCGTTTAAAAACTCGGCGCTTTTAACATCGATTTTGCTCTTTTTAAATGTGTCGAGAAGTACTGACATTTGCTCATCGCTATATTTTCCGACATTATCAGATGTAAATAAAACGCTGCCGAAAACCTTGTTTACAGTTGCTATTATCTTGCGCTGCTCAAACGTGCAATGGATGTTTTCATCTCTCAAGAGGAAAACGTCCGGGTCGTTGAGAAATGCTCTGCCGTCAAGCTGCCGGCGGAATATGGAATTGCCGAGTGTGTGGTACGTTGAGATGAATTCTCTGTTAGAAAAGAACGGAACTTTCCATCTAAGCCCCATATCCGCCCCGATACGGCAATAATCTACTTTGCCGAATGCCGGCATCAATGGAACGCCGCAACCGAGTATCATTTTTTCGCCGACACATTCGCGCAGAAAATCCATAGCCTCACACATAAGCTGACCGCGGCTTTTGCCGTGATTCGGTATTATTGCGGCAGCATATAAAAAGTCAAGCTTAACTAAATCAAACCCCCAATCATTCAGAATGACATCGAAAAAGTGTTTGATATAGTTTTTAACCTCTGGAACTTCAATGTCAAGGGCGTAAAAGCCTCCCCAGTTAATTCCGCAAGTTACCGGATGACCGTTTTTCTTGCGAATGAGCCAATCGTGGTGCTGCGTAGCGGTTTTGGAAGTGAACTCTGCGCCGAAAGGAGCCAGCCAAAGGCCTGCAAGCATTCCTTTTGAATGAATCTTGTCGGCAACAGATTTCATACCGTTAGGGAATTTCTTATTGTCAATAGTGAGCCAATCACCGGTTGCCGATTGATATCCGTCGTCTATCTGAAATATATCGATATCGGATTTCACCTTTGATAACGCCTCGAGGTCGTCAGATACTATTTTTTCATTAATTTTGCTGTAATAGTTATACCATGTGGTATATCCGTTTTTGGGGGCCACAGAAGGCTTGGGTATATTAAGCTCGTCAAACCAATTATCGAAAACGGAATCCTCGTTGCCCACATATTCTGCGAAATTTAAAACTTCATATTCACCGTCAACAATTACTCCTTCAAGGTCTTTTTGTACGGTTATCATATTGCTGTTGAAATCGGCGGTAAATATTGTATATCCGGTTCTCTCAGTCAATGAGGCGAAAAGATCGTATTCTTCACCGTTCCTTACATACATATAAGAAAAGCCCTGAAAGACGCCGCGACGACTTACATTGTCATCGAATGTATAAGCTCCCGCCGCTCCGAGGAGGGTGCGCCTGTAAGCAAAGCTTATAGGTCCGAATGTGTGTGACTGTCTCTCATCTTTAAACATTTCACGACATTCAGTCCAAGACTGATACCCATTGACAAAAACTCTGCTGTCAGCTTTGAAGTTGTATGGAATGCTTGCTGTCAGATTTAAAATTTCCAATGGGACAAAAGCTGCCATTTTAAGTGAAATATGGCTTTTGGTTGCTTTATAAGTAATTTTGAAATGTTCGGTTTCAAAAAGATTGGTGGAAAAAACAGCTTTTCCTACCTTATATTCCAAATTGAGCTTGAATTTTTCCATGGGTTCCTCCTTTGTGTTCCGTGAGAATTTTAATAGTCTCGCTCGGTTTATGCTAAACCTTTTTTATTATAGCATAACAAAAAATAATATTCATCATTTTTTTAATTTGTTTGACGAGGAAAAGTCCTTGTGTTAAAATCAATAAAAAGCTATCGGAGATGAGCAATATTGGATATTCACGAAAAATACGAGTATTGGCTGACGTTTGATGACAATACCAAAAATGAACTGGAATCAATAACAGATAAAAAAGAGATTGAGGATAGATTCTATAAGGATTTGGAATTTGGTACCGGTGGCTTGAGAGGCATTATGGGAGCAGGTGCCAACAGAATGAACAAGTATACTGTCGGCAAAGCTACAAAAGGTCTTTGTGAGTATTTAAAAAACGAGTTTGCAGGAGAAAAAAGCGTTGTTATTGCTTATGATTCACGCAATAATTCGAAGGCTTTTGCGGAATGCGCCGCAGAGGTTCTGTGCTATAACGGGATTAAGACCTTTCTTTTTGAGGAGATTATGCCCACTCCCGTACTTTCTTTTTCAGTAAGATACTTAAATTGTAATGCCGGAATAGTTATTACCGCAAGTCATAATCCGAAAGAATACAACGGTTATAAAGTGTATGATAAATACGGTTGTCAGCTTGTTCCGCAATATGCCGATAAGGTTATATCGTATATCAACAATGTTAAAGATATAAAGTCCGTAAAGCATATGAATTTAAATATGGCACTGTCAAACGGTTATTTGACCTATATAGGAGATGAAGTGCTTAACAGCTATATTTCGGAAGTTGAAAAAATGGCTGTTTACAAAGAAGCGTCCGACTTAAAGATAGTTTATACCCCTTTGCACGGAACAGGCAATATTCCCGTCAGGAAAGTATTGTCCGATATGTCGTTTGACGTCTCTGTTGTCAAGGAGCAGGCTGTTGCCGACGGTAATTTCACAACAGTCAGATCACCGAACCCGGAAGAGAAGGATGCACTTAATATGGCACTTGAACAGGCCAAAAGAGCAAATGCCGATTTGGTTATAGGAACCGATCCGGATTGTGATCGAGTTGGTGTAGGTGTTTTACATAACGGGGAATATACTTTGCTTACCGGCAATCAAACTGGAGCATTGCTTGTGGATTTTTATCTCAAATTTAAGAAACAAAGCTTAAATCCGAAGTCAACACTTGTTAAAACGATTGTTACAAATGATTTGGGTGCGGAAATTGCACGGAAAAACGGCTTGAATGTTGTTGAGACTTTGACCGGATTTAAATATATCGGTGATCAGATTACCAAGTATGAAAAAACAGGCGAGAACGAGTTCTTGATAGGGTATGAAGAGAGCTATGGCTACCTCGTCGGAACATATGCGCGAGACAAAGATGCGGTTGTCGCTTCAATGCTAATATGCGAGATGGCGGCATATTATAAGAAAAATAAAATGACGTTGGTAGACGCTTTAAATGTTCTTTATTCGGAATACGGGTTTTATCTTGATGCGCTTGATTCTTTTGTTCTAAAAGGTAAAGACGGTGCTTCGCGTATAAAGAATATTATGTCTTATTTCAGGGCTAATAAAGCAACCGTTTTTCCAAACATTACAGATGTTAAGGACTATAGTACGGGCATCGGTGATTTACCGAAATCAAATGTTTTAAAGTTTTTCCTTAAAGGCGGTTCTTGGATTGCCGTCAGACCATCGGGAACCGAGCCGAAATTAAAAATGTATTATTCCGTAAGGGGTATTGACTCTTCAACGTGTGAGCGTTCGCTTCAGAATATCAGAACAATTATAAACGGAATAATGGGTATGGATATTGAAACATATATAAAAAAAATAATAAGACCTAAAATTCAGGGCGACGGCGGTGAGGTTGAATTTGAGTCATTGTCTGAGGACGGGACTTTAACTTTGATTTTCAGAGGAGAATGTTCTAAATGCCTTATCTTGAACAGATGCGTTGACTGGATAGCGGAGGAAGTGCTGAAAAATACAAGTAAGCTTGTAAAAATAAAGGCAGTTCGTAAAAAACCGTATTTTTGGGATAACTGAGAGGAGTAATTATGGCACATATTAAAGTCGTCAGGCGCAGTATGCGTCCCGAAGAATGGAATGATCTCAGATTCGGTTGGCTCAAAAGATATATTATAAATGACAAATTACCGATAGATAATATAGTTATTAAAGATGCCCGTCAGGTTACGGAAAACAACTATGAGTTTTATTCCGACGAATTCAGACCGCTGAAAAAAGGAGACTTGTATTTTACTCCGGACGGCACAGCATTTATAAAAGCAGAAACGGAAGTGCCCGACAGTTTAAAAAACAAAGAACTTTGGCTTTACCTCAAAACGGCTGCCGAAATTATCGTCAAGGCTAACGGTAAGTTCGTTGGAGGTATAGACCCAAACCGAGACAGAGTGCTTCTTACACCGTATATTGGTACTCCGGATAAAATTAAATTTGAAATGCAGGGATACAACCGATCCAAACCCGACGATGAAAGAAATCCGGAGTCGTTAGCGGTTCGCGGTTGCAGGCAGATTTTTAACGGCGCGTACCTCGTAACGATTGACCGTGATGTACAAAGCCTTGTATACGATATTGAAACACTTTTGGACATAGCAAAATCGGAATTGTTCAACGAGGACTATCGAAAATTTGTAAACACCGAGCTGAACAATGCGCTTAATCTGATTGATTTTGACACGGACAGCAGACCTACAGGGATAAGAGAAGCAAAAAAATATGTCAATGATGTCATTTTTGCGAATAGAGACTATAAGGGTAGCGGTGATGTTGCACTTGTAGCACATTCACATCTTGATATAGCGTATTATTGGCGCAGAATTCATGCTGTTCAAAAGAATTTGCGCACTGTTTTGATACAGCTTCGCCTTATGGACAGATACCCCGAATTTAAATATACGCATACTCAGGCATATACTTATGAATCCTTAAAGCAGTATTATCCCGAAGTCTTTGAAGAACTCAAAAAAAGAGTTAAAGAAGGAAGATTTGAACCTGTAGGAGCTATGTATATCGAGCCTGATTGTAATATTCCGTCAGCCGAGAGCTTAATAAGGCAGTGCTTTTACGGGCAACTGTTTTTCAGGGAGAATTTCGGAAAAACCATAAACAATTGCTGGCTGCCTGATGTTTTCGGTAACAGTTGGATACTTCCTCAAATACTGAAAAAATGCGGAGTGGATTATTTTGTCTCTAATAAAATGTCAACTTGGAACGATACTAACCGTTTTCCTCACAATAATTTTATATGGAAAGGAATAGACGGCAGCGAAGTATATGCATGCGTTCCGCCCACACATTTTATTACTTGGAATATGCCGAGCCAAATACAGGAAAATTGGGAGGCATATCAGGATAAAAATTCAGGCGGACAAACAATGTCTATGTTTGGCTACGGCGACGGCGGAAGCGGTGTTACCGAAGAAATGCTTGAGGTTATGAGGCGTTTTGATAAAATTTCCGTTATGCCTAAAACAAAGCATATGGGTGGAGCCGAATTTTTGGAAAAAAATCTTAAAGGCAATACTTCACTCGCTAAGTGGGACGGTGAACTGTACCTTGAAATGCACAGGGGGACATTCACAACAAAGGCGAACTTAAAAAAATTAAACAGAAGGCTTGAGTATAAAATACGCGAGGCGGAAATCATTTCTACGTTACGTGCAATGTCGGGCTTTGATTATCCCGGAGAAAAACTCAAGGAATGCTATAAAAAGCTTCTTATCAATCAATTTCACGATATTTTACCCGGCAGCCATATAAACCCTGTTTATAATGACGCCTTGGCAGATTATGTATACGTTGATAAAACTCTGAGCGGAATTATCGGCTACGGCGAAGCTTATTTTAATTCGCTTAACTTTAAGCGTAAAGAATTGACTTTCTTTGAAGATGAGGACGGAAGCGAGACGAGATTCGGAAAAAAAGGTTTTTGGACCGTACCCAATATAGCTCCTCTTGACTGCACAGTTATTGAAAAGCCTGACGAAGAATTCAGCGACGAATGGTGTATTGTTAACGGTAATTCGGCAGAAACACCGTTTTATAAAATCAAATTTGCTTCTGACGGTTCTATCTCCGGGCTGTATGATAAGAGACTTGACAGGGAATGGGTAAACGGAGCATTTAACCGCCTTGAAATATATGAGGATAATCCGGGTGTATATGATGCATGGGATATTTTACCGAATTATACCGATAAAATAATTCCGCTAAAGGTAGTTTCACCGCTGAAGCTTACAGGAAAAAGCGGAGAGGCTTGTTCCTTTAGAGTAACACTCGGCACCGAAAACAGCAAATGGGAGAGAATAATCAGGATATTCAGACGTTCTCCAAAAATCGAAGTCGAAAACAATGTTGATTGGCACGAAAAACATAAGCTCGCTAAGGTACTGTTTTCTCCGAATGTTTTAAGCCGTGAGGTTCTTTGTGATACCGGTGCGGGATTTATTGCGCGTGAAACTCACAAAAACACATCTTGGCAAAGTGCCCGCTTTGAATGTTGCCATCACAAATGGTTTGATGTTTCGGAAACTGACGGCGGTATAGCTGTGATAAACGACTCGAAATACGGAATAGGCATTTCGGAAAACACTTTATCGCTTAGCTTGCTTCGCGCTACCGAGCGACCTGACCCTGAAAGCGACATAGGCAAGCACAGCTTCGCTTACCTTATTTATCCGCATTCCGGTTCGGCGGTTGACGCTCATATAAATGACATCGCATTTGAATTTAATATCCCGCTGACAAGGGCTGATGTTTCATGCCAAAATACATTTGACGGAATGTTCTTGCAGGCGATGAAACTTTCCGAAGACGGCGAAATGGTTGTTGTTCGTTTATCCGAACAGAACGGCAGACGCGGCAAAATGAAATTCCCACAGCAGGTTTATGTCCTTAATATGCTCGAAGATAAACTGTATTTGACAGATGAAATTGATTATAAGCCGTTTGAAATTATCACCATAGGCATATTAAGATGATAATTATTTAGAAGCAACATTGTATATGAGAAAACAGCCGCCTTATGGCGGCTGTTTTCCTGTTTTGATGTAAAAGCTTTAATTTGATATTGATATTTTATATGCAATTTCTTCAAGCTGCTCAATGCTCTCAAGGAGTCCTACGCTTTGGCGGTATTCGGCAGCATTTCTTATGCCTTTTATGTACCATGCGGCGTGTTTACGGGCTTCCTTTATGCCGATTTTTTCGCCCTTATATTCGCATATTTTTTTTACATGGTTTACCATAACGCGCATGCGTTCTGAAACGGGCGGCTCCGGTAAAATTCTGCCATCTGTCATATAAGCGTTTATTTGTGCAAAAACCCACGGTCTGCCGAGAGCACCTCTGCCGACCATCAGCAAGTCGCAGTTCGTTTTTTCAAACATAAGCGCAGCACTTTGACCGTCTGTAATGTCTCCATTGCCTATTACAGGTATTGAAACGGCATTCTTTACTTCGCGAATTGCTTCCGTATCAACGGGGGGAGCATACATTTGTGCGCGCGTTCTTCCGTGTACTGTTATTGCGACCGCACCGTTTTTCTCAATCGTTGTTGCCGTTTTAACAGCATTTTTCGTTTCGTTATCCCAACCGATTCTGATTTTAGCGGTTATTGGTTTATCTGTAACAGAGTAGGCACTTTTCAGTATTTCTCCGATTACATTAGGCGTTTTCAAAAGAGCCGAGCCGGAGCCGTTACCGGCTATTTTAGGCGCGGGGCATCCGAAGTTAAAATCAATAAAATCCGGATTTTCGGTTTCAACCGATTTCACCGCTTTTTCTATAACTTCCGGTGAATTTCCGAATAATTGTATACCTGTCGGGCGTTCACCGTCTGTTATATGCATAAGCTCGTATGATTTTTTATCGCCCATGGAAAGTGCTTTGGCACTTATCATTTCGCTCTCTGTAAAAGCGGCACCGTAACCTCTGCAAATTTCTCTGAATGCTCTGTCGGCAACGCCTGCCATAGGAGCCAATGCCGCAAATCCATCTATGTGTAAATTTCCGATATTCATAATAACAGCTTTCAATAGTTTTTTATAAAGTATATCACATACTAAAAATATTAACAACTTAAAAATATAGTGCATTCGTATGTGTTTTATGATACAATATATTGAAAATTTATTAGGAGAATGACAAATGAAACTGCTGGTTTTGGACGGGAACAGTATTATTAACCGTGCTTTTTACGGTATAAAGCTTCTGACAACCAAGGATGGTAGATATACCAATGCCATTTATGGATTTATGAATATATTTTATAAGCTGTGCGACGAGCTTCATCCCGACAGCGTTGCATTCGCTTTCGATTTAAAGGCACCCACATTCAGGCACAAAATGTATGATGAGTATAAGGCGGGACGTAAGCCCATGCCTCCCGAACTTGCGGAACAGATGCCAGTCCTTAAAGACCTGCTCAGGGCGCTCGGATATAAGATAGTAACAAAAGAGGGGTATGAGGCAGACGATATTCTCGGTACTCTTGCTTTTTCCTGTAAGGACGGCGATGAATGTTATATTGCCACCGGAGACCGTGACAGCTTACAGCTTGTCAGAGATAATGTAAAGGTATTGCTTGCGTCAACGAAAATGGGCAGACCTGAAACCAATATTTATGATGTTAAAAGAATTAAAGATGATTACGGTGTTACTCCTCATCAATTGATAGACATTAAGGCTCTTATGGGTGACAGCTCCGATAATATTCCGGGAGTATCGGGTGTTGGGCAAAAAACAGCTCAGAGTCTCATTTCCGAGCTTGGCTCAATACAAAAGATTTATGATAACATTGATACTATTGACATAAGGGAAACTTTACGTAATAAGTTGAAAAACGATAAAGACTCGGCTTTTATGAGCTACAAGCTCGGCGAGATTTGCAAAAGTGTTCCGATTGAGACCGATTACTCTTTTTATGTTCCGGACGAAGGTGACAAGAGTGAAGCTTTGTCTATTTTGCGTTCTCTTGAAATGTATAAGCTGATAGACAAAATCGGCTTAAATACCGTCACGTATGACGCTAAGCCGGAAAATACGACTGTAAAGGAATATAAAAGGGTAAACAGCTTAAATGACTTTTTGTTAAAAGCGAATAAGCTTTACTTTGTATACTCTGTTAAAGACGGTAGATTCGAAAGACTTGCCGCTTGCAACGGTGATGACATATGTGAAGTAAATACCGAGAATGACAGCGAAGTCGAAGCTTTTATAAACATTCTTGAGGATGAAAATACAGAGAAATATACTTTTAATATAAAGCCGTTGTATGCGTATGCATTTTCTCACGGATTTGAGATTAAAAATGTAAAAATGGATTTAATGCTCGCGGCGTATTTGCTTAATCCGTCGGCTAAGGATTATGACATTGAAAAATTGGCGGCAGAGTACAATGTGTACTATGAAGCTGATGGCGGCTTTTCGGCACTTTCCGAAACCGTATATCCTCTTACGGTGAAGCTTTCGGCTTTGTTGGAGGAACGGGACCAAACAGAACTTTTAAGCAATATTGAATTGCCGTTGGCAGAGGTTCTTGCCTCCATGGAAAAAATCGGTGTAAAAGTAGATAAAAGCGGCATTGAAGCTTTCGGAGATATGCTCGGTGAGAGAATAAAAGGGCTTCAAAGCCGCATATATGAACTTGCAGGTGAAGAATTTAATATAAATTCTCCGAAACAGCTCGGAGAAATCCTTTTCGTTAAGCTTGCCATACCGACTAAAAAGAAAACAAAAAGCGGATTTTCCACAAATGCCGAAGTTTTGGAAAAGCTTGCCGATGAATATGAAATAGTTAAGTTTATTTTAGAGTATAGAACCTACACAAAGCTGAAGTCTACTTATTGTGACGGTTTGCTCAAAGAAATAGCCGCCGACGGACGAATCCACTCGACATTTAATCAGACCGAGACAAGAACCGGTCGTATTTCGTCTACCGAACCGAACCTTCAGAATATTCCCGTCAGGACAGAACTGGGCAGAGAAATGCGAAAGTTCTTCATTGCTGATGACGGCAAAGTGCTTGTCGATGCGGATTATTCGCAGATAGAGTTAAGGGTTCTCTCTGATATAGCCGATGACAAAGCTATGATTGACGCTTTTAATAATGGTGATGATATTCACGCTATTACAGCGTCGCAGGTATTTAAAATGCCTTTGCAAATGGTGACGCCGCTTATGAGAAGTCGTGCCAAAGCGGTCAATTTCGGGATAGTATATGGCATAGGTGCGTTCTCTTTGGCAAAGGATATCGGCGTCAGCAGAGCCGAAGCAGACAGATATATTAAGGATTATCTACACCATTACTCCGGTGTTGACCGATATATGAACGAAGTGGTTGAAGAAGCAAAGAAAAACGGTTATGTCAAAACTTTGTTTGGAAGACGCAGATATCTTCCGGAACTCTCTTCCTCAAACGGTATGTTGAGAGCGTTTGGAGAGAGAGTGGCAAGGAATATGCCGATACAGGGAACGGCTGCCGATATTATTAAAATTGCCATGATAAGGGTATATACAAGGCTTAAAGAAGAAAATCTCAATGCTCGTCTGATATTGCAGATTCACGATGAACTTATAGTAGAGGCACCGGAGAATGAAAAAACAAAAGCCGAGCTGATTGTTAAGGAAGAAATGGAAAACGCATGTAAAATGAAAGTTTTGCTTAAAAGCGACGCACATTCGGGAGAGAGTTGGTATGATGCTAAAGCATGATGATGTTTTGTCATTTCATTCTATGACGGATAAAGATGTGATGTCGGTGTATGAGCTTGAAAAAGAGTGCTTTAGCGTGCCGTGGAGTATAAAATCAATTTCCGAAGAACTCCAAAACGCAAATGCGCGATTTCTTTTGGCTGAAATAAACGGAGAAACGGCGGGATATGTCGGTTCATATTTTGTTTCCGGCGAAGTGTATATAACCAATGTTGCCGTAAAAAACAAATACAGGAGAAAGGGCGTGGCTGTGGGTTTGCTCTCGGAGCTTATCGATTTGGCAAAAGAGGCCGAATCCGAATTTGTTTCTCTTGAAGTCAGGTGTTCAAATACACCGGCAATATCGCTCTACGGTAAGCTGGGTTTTGAAAAAATAGGTATTAGGAAAAACTTTTACGAAAATCCGCGTGAAGATGCGTTGATAATGACAAAATATTTATAAGAAACAACTGAACGTCAGTCTTTTTAATGGAATGTGGTGGTTTAATGTTAATTCTCGGAATAGAAAGCTCCTGCGACGAAACTGCGGCTGCCGTTGTAGAAAACGGCAGAAAAATAGTTTCATCTGTAGTGGCGACACAGATTGAAAAACATAAAATATTCGGCGGCGTAGTACCTGAAATAGCTTCAAGAATGCACACGGAAGCAATATGTGCGGTTACAAAACAAGCGTTATCCGACGCAAATTGCAAAATGTCCGATATTGATGCCATAGCTGTAACCTATGCACCGGGGCTGATAGGCGCATTACTTGTCGGTGTAAATTACGCAAAGGGCTTGTCTCTTTCATCCGGAGTACCGTTGGTTCCCGTGCATCATCTTCGTTCTCATATTGCCGCTAACTATTTATCTTATGAAAATTTGAAGCCTCCGTTTTTGTGCCTTGTAGTCTCCGGCGGGAATACACTGATAACAGAAGTTAAGGATTATACGGACTTTAAAATTCTCGGCAGAACACGAGACGATGCGGCGGGAGAGGCACTCGATAAGGCTGCGCGTACATTGGGACTTGATTATCCGGGCGGTGTGAATCTTGATAAAATTGCAAAGAACGGGAATTCCGACTCATATAAATTTCCAAGACCGCACGTTGACGGTTCTCCGCTTGATTTCAGCTTTTCGGGGCTTAAGACTTCGGTAATTAATCTGATTCATAATGCAGAACAAAAAGGAGAGATTGTCAGTGTGCCCGATGTCGGGGCATCGTTCTTAAAGGCTGTTGTGGATTCTTTGGAAGACAACGTCAGAAAAGCCCTTGACTCTACCGGATACGACAAGCTTGTTTTAGCAGGCGGCGTTTCCGCTAATTCTGTTTTGAGAGAACGTATGCTCTCTCTTGCAAAAGAGAAAAAAGTCGAAATTTATTTTCCCGAGCTTTCACTGTGTGGAGACAATGCAGCAATGGTCGGGGCACAAGGGTATTTTGAGTATGTTTCCGGCACTCGCGGCGATATGACACTAAACGCCAGAGCAACGCTTGATATCGACAGTGTTCAATAACTTTTGCCATATCATTATGTGATATTTGTCATATCATTTCTATTTGTTTATTGTTCATCAAAAATACGATAAATATTGACAACTATTTAACACTTTTTTGCTTGCCAAAATGAAAGTTTTAGACTATAATAATTCATAATGGCGGAGGTTGGGAAAACCCTGAAAATTCGTCTGAATCAGTTAAATATTTCGGCTGTGCCGAATTAGTTAAAAGGAGATAATACTATGGCAGCACTTACAACTAACAAAAGCATTTTGTCATGGATTGACGAAAAAGCAGCTCTTGTTAAGCCCGACGAAATCGTTTGGATTGACGGTAGCGAAGAGCAACTTGAAAAGCTTCGCGAGGAAGCTTGCAAGTCAGGTGAGATGCGTAAATTAAATGAGGATTTACTTCCGGGATGTCTGTATCACAGAACGGCTCCCAACGATGTTGCTCGTGTTGAAGACAGAACTCTTATTTGCTCAAAGAAAGAGGAAGATGCCGGTCCCACAAACCATTGGATGGAGCCCGGCAAAGCTTATGAAATGCTCTATGCTATCGCAAAGGACAGCTATAAGGGCAGAACAATGTATGTAATCCCTTATTCGATGGGTCCCGTAGGTTCACCGCTCGCTAAGGCAGGCATTGAGCTTACCGATTCAATTTATGTCGTTCTTAATATGTCAATTATGACCAGAGTCGGCAAGAAGGTTCTTGACGTTCTCGGTGACAGCAATGACTGGGTTCGCGGACTTCATTGCAAATGCAATGTGGATCCCGAAAAGAGATGGATTTGCCAGTTCCCCGAGGACAATACAATTATTTCCGTTAACTCGGCTTACGGCGGAAATGTCCTTCTCGGTAAAAAGTGCTTTGCACTTCGTATAGCTTCTTACCAGGGTAAGAACGAAGGCTGGCAGGCAGAGCATATGCTTATCCTCGGTATTGAAAATCCGAAGGGCGAAGTTAAATATATCTGTGCGGCTTTCCCGTCGGCTTGCGGCAAGACCAATCTTGCAATGCTTATTCCTCCGGAGGGATATCGTAAAAAAGGCTACAAGGTTTGGACTGTCGGCGACGATATTTCTTGGATTAAGAAGGGTGCGGACGGACGTCTTTATGCAATTAACCCTGAGAACGGTTTCTTTGGTGTTGCACCCGGAACTAATGATAAATCAAACCCGAACGCACTTGCTTCAACAAAGAAAGGCGCAATTTTTACGAACGTAGCATTAAATCTTGACGATAACACCGTTTGGTGGGAAGGTCTTGACAAGAATCCGCCCGTTAATGCAGAAGAATGGACAGGTAAAAAGGTTAACGGCGTAGAGTGGAAGGCCGAGGGCAAAAACCTTGCTCATCCGAACAGCCGTTTTACCGCTCCCGCAAGAAACTGCCCGTGCCTCAGCAAAGAGTTTGACAATCCGAACGGTGTTCCGATTTCCGCATTTGTATTCGGCGGCAGACGTGCTAAGCTCGCTCCGCTGGTATATCAGTCAAGAGACTGGAACCACGGCGTATTTGTAGGTGCCACCATGGCTTCGGAGACAACGGCTGCAGCTGCAGGTGCTGTCGGTGTAATTCGTCGTGATCCTATGGCTATGCTTCCGTTCTGCGGTTACAATATGGCTGATTATTGGCAGCATTGGATTGATATCGGTGCTACTCTTGACCCTGATAAAGCTCCGAAGATATTTAATGTTAACTGGTTCAGAAAAGATGACGAAGGTAACTTTATGTGGCCCGGATTCGGTGATAACCTTCGTGTCCTTGAATGGATCATTAAACGCTGTGAAGGTAAAGTTGATGCTCAGGAAACAGCTATCGGCTATATTCCTTATGCAAAAGACATTAACATTGAAGGCCTTGAAGGTGAAGTTTCACTCGAATCGCTTGAAAAGATTCTTGATGTTGATAAGAATCTTTGGGAAGAGGAAGCAAACGGTATTGAAGAGTTCTTCAAGAAGTTTGGCGACAAGCTTCCCAAGGAGCTTAAAGAGAGTCTCGAAACTCTTAAGGCAAACCTTAAATAAGTTAAAATTTTTCAATCACCGCACAGTTATTGCTGTGCGGTGATTTTTTAAGTTCATATAGATAAAGTGTGTTCTGCTGTGAGTTTTGACTTTTATTTTGCGCGAGTATGTGGTATACTTTTTGTATAAAACAGAAAGTTGGTGCGTTATGGCTTCTCCGTTAGGCAAAGCGAAAAGCTTAAAATTTAAGAAAGACGGCACTTTCCGCATTATGCAGATAGCCGACACTCAAGATACAAACATCACGTCAAAAAACACTGTGGAATTTATCGGTAAAGCGCTTGACAGCGAAAACCCCGACCTTGTAGTGTTTACGGGTGACCAGATAAAAGGCTACGGCCTCAGTTTTGCCACGGGGGATCGCGACAAAAAGGTTGCCGAAGCAATACGTAATATCGTAACACCGGTTGCCGAAAGAAACATTCCGTTTACATTTGTATTCGGTAATCATGATGATCAGGCTTTCGGTATTTCCAAGGAAAAGCAGATGATAGTATACAAGAGCTTTCCTACCTGTCTTGCAGAACCCGGCGATCCTTCTATCAGCGGATACGGTAACCATTACATAAATATTCTAAGCTCGGACGGCAAAAAAATATTATTTAATATATATCTTATAGATTCACTTTCTGCGAGTCTTGACGGCCATTGCAGTGCGGTTTCCGAGGAGCAGATTACTTGGTACAAGAGTGTCAGAGATTATTTAAAAGACGAAACAGGGGATTATGTGCCGTCTTTATTGTTCCAACATATACCGGTACCCGAAATGTGGAACGTGCTGAAAGAAGTTCCGAAATCACATAAGCCGCACGCTGTCGGATATAGGTCTCATTACGGAAAATACTATTGGATGGATGAGAAATATCTTATCCCGGGTAACTGCGATTTCTTGCTTGAAACTCCGGCTACACCTGAGAAAAACAGCGGCGAATTTAATGCGGCGGCGGAAAAGGGCGATGTACTTGCCATGTTTTTCGGTCATGACCATAATAACAGCTTTATTGCCCACTATAAAAATGTTATTCTCGGTTATACACAGGGCTGCGGATTTAATGTTTACGGTCCCGATTTAAACAGAGGCGTGCGTGTAATTGACTTAGACGAAAACAATGTGCGAGAGTTCAAAACACATACGGTAATGTATAAGGACTTTTACACATCAAAGGACTTACATGATAAACTGAAATATGCTTATTACAAATTTGCTCCGCCGAGCTTTGAATCCGTATTACCGCTTATAAAAAAAGGCGCAATTGCAGGAGGCGTTGCTGCAGTAGCGTTGGGTGCGGCACTCTGTATTAAAAATAAAAAATAATATGATGCGTTAAGGAGATTACAATAAAAATAACCCTCGGAGTTGACCGAGGGTTATTTTGCTGCTGTTTTATATTACAAATTTACTTTTTGCGGCATACCGTTTTCTTCGCGTGATTTATCTGCGAGATAAACGCACAGATGACCTGCCACCGAATCAAATATTGAGGTGCAGGCGAGAGAGGGTTTACCTCCTCTTAAAAACTCGACGAAATCGGCCGCAAGCTTTTCGTCGCCGCCGCCGTGACCTCCGTAAGCGCCTACCATATCACCGTTTACATTTAGATCAACAACTTCGACCGTTTTTTCATCCGTTTTAGTAGGATGAATTTTAGCCACGGTGAATTTAGATTCTTCAAAATCACCGTAGATTTCGCCTTTTGTGCCTATAATATGTATTCTTCTCATCGGTCCTGCCGAACCGCCGACCATATTATGCGTACCGGTTGCTCCGTTTTTGAAGTTCACGAGTACCGACTGGTGGTCCACAACATTGTTGTCGCATTTGTATATACATCTGCCGTAGTTGTTGCTGTCGCCTTTAAGCAGATTTATCCTGTCTTCATCTGTGGGGTTTTCAATTCCCTCAAGCTTATCCCAAATATAAAATGCCCAACGCTTAGGCTGATCAAGGTAGAGCCTTTTTGCTGAATATCGGCATGTGTCAACAAGCGGGCAGTCTACAAGACATTTTGTGCCGGCTTCCTTTGGCGCATTTTCCGGCTTAAATTGGAATTTACTGCCGAAACTCGATATCATACTCGGCTGTGTGTCGGACATCATCCACATCATCAGGTCTATATCGTGGCAGCATTTTGCAAGTAGCATAGATGTGTGGCAAACATCGGAGTTAGCCCATTTTCCTCTTACATACGATGTTGACAAGTGATGATAGCTCACGTGCTCGCAGGTTTGTATGTTTATAATGTCGCCGATTTCTCCTGAAGCTACTCTTTCTTTAATTGACAGATAAAACGGCGTATATCTCAGTACGTGGCATATCATAACTTTGTTGCCGTTTTCTTTTACACATGACACAAGCTCGCGCATCTCTTTTTCATTTGTTGCAAATGGCTTTTCGAGAAGCATATCATATCCCTTTTTCAGCAGGGGAATAGATGTTTCAACATGCTGTTCATCCATTGTACCGTTGATTACGGCGTCTGCAAATTTAGGAACTCTGGAGAGCTCAAGTGCCGAGTCAAAGCAGTTCTCTTTCGGGAAACCGAACATTTCCATTGCCTTTTTTTGTCGAATTTTGTCCGGGTCGGCAACGCCGACAATTTTTAATTTGTCCGGATCGGTAAGGGCAAGCTTTGAATATACAAAAGCCCTGTGACCGGCTCCCACAATAACGGCTGTGATAGGCTGATTACGCACGAAACAGGCCTCCTTAAATATTTTAAATGGATTATACATCAATCTTTTTGTAAAATAAAGTCATAATGTGAAAAATAAAATTGTTTCTGTGAGAAAAGTATGTTATTATATAAAAAACACAAAGGAGTTGACGACGTGAAGCATTTGCGAAAAACAGTTTCAATATTGGCTTTGTCAGCCGCACTTTTATGTGTACTTTGTTCGGTAGCTTTTGCGGCTTCAAACAATGATTCCGCATTTGCGGTAAGCGAGAGTGGAGCCGCCGGCGATATAATAAATGTTGATGTGTATTTAAGCGGTAAAGATATCGGTTCTGTTTATATTGACCTTGAATATGACAATACTGCTCTGGAATTTGTTTCGGCGAGAACATTTGTTGCGGGTCTTAGGTTTAATTATAATTCATCAACTTTGCTTTCCGGCGGTAACATCGTTAGGTTTACCGGCTCTGTTGACAGTTATGACGCCCTTAATGTAAACGGTGCGGTTATGAGAGTTGAGCTTAAAATATTAAAATCCGATGTGCGCCCGCAAATTAAAATATCCGGTAAGTCATACGGTACCGACGGTGCATCAAGAGGCAGTCTGTCATACAGCGGGTTTATTAATGTTTATAACTATGATAGCGAAACGCTGTTTTGCAAAGATACAGAAACCGCCGGAAACCTATATTCCGCATACAAAAATATCTCCAACTCGGTAAAGATTGTGGATTATAACGGAGTTACGGTAAGGAATGACGGTCCTACAGTCAGGACGGGCGATAAGGTAATAATAAACGATAAAATCACAAAAAATATTAACACGTCAGATTCTTAACACAAAAAAAGCACCGCAGATTTTTGAAATCGTGTGGTGCTTTTTGTTGAATTTGTATTTATTATTTTACTGCAAGGTCTATAAGCTGAAGTACGGCATTTACATCACCGTCAACCGAAACTCTGCCGGTTGTATAAGCGATAGCGGGTTTAAGCTTACCGTCGAGTATCTTTAAGAGATTGGTAGGTGCTACGGTTACGATAGCTTTGTTGTCATGATAATCGTAAGGCTCAACATTAACCTTGCCGTCTTTTGCTTCTATGTAGAAAATACCTTCCACATTTTTGCCTGTAAGATTTATCTGAATAGCAACGGTTCCGCTAAGAGAAGAAGCATCTGCATCTGCATATTTCGCTTTAACTTTTGATACGATTTGTTCGTAAGTCATAAATATTAACTCCTTTTTAATTTGTTAATATAATTTTATCACTTTGATAAATGGTATGCAAGTTTATTTAATCGTCAAACAGACGTTTTTTATATATATTATTACTAAGATTTTATTCAAAAAATATACAAAATGCTTAATGTGTCGATTATTGACGACAGAAAAGCCGAGTAAACAGACACTTCTATTAATTTATCTTTTGCAATTAAAAAATGATGACAAACGGCTGAAAATAATGTATAATACTTTAATATGAAAATGTATATAAAGTGGAGGAAAATGCCATGGCGATTGTTCGTACCGAAGCATATTTTAATTCTTCGAACGGAATTAACAAAATAAGAACGCTTATTTGGAAAGATGATGAACTCACTCCGCGCGGCGTATTCCAGATAGCGCACGGAATGGCTGAGCACATAGGACGCTACGATGAGTTTGCTAAGTATATTGCTTCTAACGGATTTGTTGTATGCGGAAATGACCATTTAGGCCACGGTAAATCGGTAAACGATGTTTCAGAACTCGGATTTATTGCCGAAAAGAACGGTGATAAGCGGCTTGTAGACGATATGCATATACTTACTAAGATCATGAAAAAGAGATATCCGGATTTACCGTATTTCCTCTTTGGCCACAGCATGGGTTCTTTTTGTGCAAGAGTTTATACAGCACATTTCGGTGGCGAGCTGAACGGAGCTGTTTTTTGCGGAACGGGGGAGCTTCCGGCAGTTGCCGCCGCTTTACAGGAACCGATAAACAAACTTTGTGAAAAGCTCGGTCCGCACACTAAATATGAAATCATGGGCAGTGCTATGAATGCATTTTTTAATGTGATGGTTCCCGATAAAACTTCGCCGTTATCATGGATCAGCGCAAATGCAGATAATATTGAAGCATATAAGGATGACCCGCTTTGCGGATTTACATTCACACTCGGCGGTTACAGAGACCTTTTTGCGATTGCTAATGATGCATCACGCAAGGAGTGGGCGTCTGAGGTTCCTCTTGATCTTCCGATTTTAATTATTTCCGGCGCGCTTGATCCTGTGGGTCTTAACGGCAAGGGCGTTATGGCTGTTTCGGATAATTTGGTTTTAGCCGGAAAAGAGCCTACGGTGGTTCTGTACCCTGGAGACAGGCATGAAATACTTATGGAAAGCGATAAGGACGTTGTGTACCATGACGTTTTAGCTTGGCTCGATTCACAATATGTTGCCGAATGAGGTTGTTTAATTGTCAGAAAAGTATAATGTTTCAAAAGAAGAAAAAATAAGACAGGCAGAGTTTGCGGATAAAGTTAAGACAGTCTTGGCGGCTGAGTTTTACGAGTGCTCTCCTAAAGCATTTATTCATACATACGGTTGCCAAGGAAATGTTTCCGACAGCGAACGCATAATGGGTATGCTTAAAGAGATGGGCTATGAGTTTACAAATGATGCGTCAAAGGCCGATTTAATCCTTTATAATACCTGTGCCGTGCGCGAACACGCCGAGGACAGAGTTTTCGGAAACGTCGGAGCCGTGAAAAAATACAAAAAGGATAATCCGCATCTTATTATAGCCCTTTGCGGTTGTATGATGCAGCAGGAGCATATAAGAAATAAGATATACAGCAGCTATCCGTTTGTCGATCTTGTATTCGGTACACACGCGGTTACATCGCTCCCTGAATTGCTTTACAGGACACTTTCGGGAAACAAACGCGTTTTCTATGCTCCGGATAGTCACGGCGAAATTGCGGAGGACATACCGATTTACCGTGACAGAGGTATTAAAGCTTGGTTACCTATAATGTATGGCTGCGATAATTTTTGCACATACTGCATAGTGCCGTATGTTCGCGGCCGAGAGAGAAGCAGAGAACCTCAGGCAGTTCTGAACGAAGCAGAGGATATCATCGCAAATGGATATAAAGATATAACGCTTTTGGGGCAGAATGTTAACTCGTACGGAAAAAACAATGTTTCCGATATGAATTTTGCGGGACTTCTCCGTGAAGTAGCTAACCTTGACGGCGATTTTTGGGTAAGGTTTATGACTTCACACCCAAAGGATTGTACAAAAGAGCTAATAGATGTAATGGCTGAGAACGACAAGATTGCCAAGCATTTACACTTGCCTTTCCAATCGGGAAACGATCGTGTTTTAAAAGCGATGAACAGGCATTATGGCCGTAAAAAATATCTTGAACTGATAAATTATGCAAAAGAAAAGATTCCTGATTTATCGCTTACAAGCGATGTTATTGTCGGATTTCCGGGTGAAACTTACGAGGAGTTCAAAGATACGTTATCGCTTATAAAAGAAGTGGAATTTACATCACTTTTTACGTTTATTTATTCTCCGCGAGAGGGTACAAAGGCGGCGTCGATGGAAGACCCTGTAACAAAAGATGAAAAATCAAGATGGTTTAAGGAACTTTGTGACTTACAGGAATCAATTGCGTCAAAAAGAACCGCTAAAATGAAAGACAATATATATAAGGTTCTTGTCGAATCCGAATCTAAAAATCATCCCGGTATGCTTTCGGGCAGGACCGAAGGAAATATTATTATCGAATTTTCCGGTGACAGCAGTTTGATAGGTTCATTCAGAAATATTAAAGTTACCGAACCGCTTAATTGGATATTAAAGGGCGAATTGCAACAGTAAATTATCCCGTGAGGGTTATTTAAAAACATCTTTTAAAGGAGTTAAAAATGGAACTTGAGAAAATGGCAAGGCAGCTCGGCGCTGCTATTCAGCAGGACGAAGCTTATCTTAATTTTGAAAAAGCAAGACTTGCAAATGAGGCTGACGAGGAGCTCAACGACCTTATGGGCAAAATAAGACTTATACAGATGTCTTATCAGGTTGAGGCTGCCAAGGATGAGCCCGATGAGGATAAAATGAATGGTTTTAACCAGGATTTTCAGGGTGTTTATTCTCAGATAATGGCTAACAAGAATATGCAGGAATACGAAAAAGCGAGACAGGCTGTTGACGATATGATGAATTATATTACCGGTATTCTCGGCCTTTGCGTAAACGGTGAGGACCCCGAGACCTGCGATCCGAGAGCTCATCAGCATGATTGCGGCGGCGAATGCTCTTCGTGCAGCGGCTGCAATCATTGATAAATTTGATTTTACCGAGGTAAAAAAATGGCTGAATTATCACCTATGATGAAACAATATTTTGAAATAAAAAAGGATTACGGCGATACTATCCTTATGTTTCGTCTCGGCGATTTTTATGAAATGTTTTTTGATGATGCCAAAACGGCGTCCAAAGAACTTGACCTTGTTTTAACGGGTCGTGACTGTGGCCAGGAGGAACGCGCGCCTATGTGCGGCGTTCCTTTTCACAGTGCTGACGGGTATATTGCTAAGCTTGTCAGTAAGGGGTACAAGGTTGCCGTATGTGAACAGCTTGAGGACCCTAAAACGGCTAAAGGTATAGTAAAACGAGATGTAATACGTGTTATTACTGCAGGTACCGTTATCGAAAGCAGTATGCTCGATGAAACAAAAAACAACTATCTTTGCTCTTGCTGTCTTTTGTTTGACGGCTTAGGGCTTTGTTTTGTTGATGTTTCAACAGGTGAACTGTATTTAACTGAGTTTTCCGAAAATTATGATGAAAAAGCGGTAGATGAACTCGCGAGGTTTATGCCGAGCGAGATACTTATGAATAAAGAAACCTCAACTCTTAAAAGATTTTGTACCTTTGTCAGCAAAAAGACGGAGGCCACCGCCGAAACATTATCATCATCCGAATTCGACTTTGAAAAATGTAAAAATACCGTTCTTTCCCATTTTGAGAAGAGCAGTCTTGATTCACTTGATCTTGAAAATAAGAAAAGTGCCGTTTGCGCTTTGGGTGCTGCACTTTCATACTTATATAACGCTCAGAGAAATGACCTCAATAACATAAAAAGTATAAATTTCTACTCCGATTCGAGGTTTATGAAAATCGGTCTTTCCACAAGACGCAACCTTGAAATCACCGAAACTATGCGTGACCGCGAGAAAAAGGGGTCTCTTCTGTGGGTATTGGATAAAACCAAAACAGCTATGGGTAAAAGGCTTATTCGCAATTGGACGGAATGTCCGTTGTATGACTGTGCCGCAATAATAAGGCGGCAAAATGCGGTCGATGAGCTTTACGGAAACACGCCGTTACGTGAAGAACTTATGTCACTTATGGGCGGAATATATGATATGGAAAGGCTTATGACCCGTGTCCTTTATAATACGGCAAATGCGAAGGAGCTTTTGTCGCTGAAGTCTACGCTGTCTCCGTTGCCGAGAATAAAAGAGATGCTCTCCGGCTGTACTTCTTCTATGCTGAAATCTGTCTATGATAATATTGACCTTCTCGAAGACGTTTATAATCTTGTCAATGACGCGATAAGTGAGGATGCACCGTTTTCCGTAAGAGAGGGCGGTATGATTAAGGATAATTTCAATGCTGAGCTTGACGAGCTTCGCGATATAGTAAACGGCGGAAAGACTTATCTTGCCGAGCTTGAAAAAAATGAGCAGGAAAAAACCGGCATTAAGAAGCTTAAAATCGGATACAACCGGGTGTTCGGTTATTTTTATGAAGTACCTAATGCTTTCAAAGAGCTTGTTCCCGATGAATACATAAGAAAGCAAACTCTGACAAATTGTGAAAGATACATATCGGAGGAACTAAAAGCACTTGAAACCAAAGTCCTCGGAGCTCAGGAACGAATAGTCAGCCTTGAATATGAAGTATTCAGCTCTGTGCGTAAAAAAATCGGTGAGCAGTATGAGCGCACTCAGCGCACTTCAAAGGCAATAGCGACCCTTGATGTGCTTTGCAGTCTCGCTTTTGTTGCTGTTTCAAATAATTATTCCCGCCCTACAGTCAATGCAGGAGATCGTATAAGCATAGTTAACGGAAGACATCCTGTCATAGAAAAAATGCTCGGCGGTGCGCCATTTGTACCGAATGATACGACTCTTGATTGTACGGATAATCGAACGCTTATAATAACCGGACCGAATATGGCAGGTAAGTCTACCTATATGCGTCAGGTTGCCATAATTGTTCTTATGTCTCAAATGGGAAGCTTTGTTCCTGCCGAGAGTGCCGAAATAGGGCTTGTTGACAGCATTTTCACACGTGTAGGCGCATCCGATGATTTGGCGTCGGGGCAATCGACTTTTATGGTTGAAATGAATGAGGTTGCCGAAATCCTTGAGAATGCCACAAAGAAGAGTTTGATTATACTCGACGAAATCGGCAGAGGTACATCGACATATGATGGAATGAGTATAGCAAAGGCTGTTCTTGAATATGTTACGGACAAGCATAAAATCGGTGCAAAAACTCTGTTTGCAACGCATTATCACGAACTGACAGAGCTCGAAAATACTCTTGATGGCGTTAAAAATTACAATATTGCCGTTAAAAAGCGCGGCGATGACATAACATTTTTACGCAGAATTGTACGCGGCGGTGCCGACGGCAGCTACGGTATAGACGTGGCAAAGCTTGCCGGCGTACCGGAAAGCGTTGTAAGAAGAGCGCGAGCTATTCTTAAATCACTTGAGGCAGAGGGAATTCCGAAAAAAGAATTCCGTGATGATAATAAGTCCGAATCCGGCAGTGATTTTCAGCTTTCGTTCGAGCAAAACAATAACGATGAAATCCTGGACGAACTTAAAGCGTTGGATGTCAATACTCTTACTCCGATTGAAGCTATGTCAAAATTATACGAACTTTCAAATAAAGCAAAGCAATAGGTGTTATTATGCCGAAAATTAACCGATTACCCAAAAGTATATATGAACTGATTGCCGCCGGAGAGGTTGTTGAACGACCGGCTTCGGTTGTCAAAGAGCTTGTTGAAAATTCAATCGACGCAGGCGCAAAAGACATTACGGTCGAAATACAAAACGGCGGAATCAAGTACATACGTATAACCGACAACGGCTGCGGAATTTCTCGCGAGGATGTACCGCTTGCATTTACGAGTCATGCGACAAGTAAAATATCAAGGGAAGAGGACCTTTTTTCAATAGGTACACTTGGCTTTAGAGGTGAGGCGCTTGCCTCAATTTCGGCTGTTTCGCATACCGAAATGCTCACAAGGACAAATGACAGTAATATAGGCACAAGAATGACCGTATCAGGCGGTGAATTTTCAAAATGTGAGGATGCAGGCTGTCCTGTCGGTACAACAATAGTTATAAGAGACCTTTTTTACAACACTCCCGCAAGAATGAAATTTTTAAAAACAGATCGTTCGGAGGGAATGGCTGTTGCGGGAATCGTGGATAAAATCGCACTTTCACATCCCGAAATATCTTTTAGATTTATTAAAGACGGTAAGCAACTTTTATGCACTTCCGGAAACGGTGAGCTCTATTCAGCGATATATTCGGTATTCGGTAAAGAGTTTGCCGAAACATTGATTCCTGCATCATATGACATAAACGGAATAACCGTTCGCGGTTATATATCCAAACCTTTTAATTCACGCGGCTCAAATTCAATGCAGACTTTTTTTGTAAATGACAGATTTATAAAAAGCAGAACTGCGTGCGCCGCGCTTAACGAGGCGTACAAAAACTCCGTTATGGTAGGGCGATATCCTGCTTGTGTTTTGTTTATTACAACGCCTCCTCAGGCTGTTGATGTTAATGTCCATCCCGCCAAAACCGAGGTCCGCTTTTCAAATGAAAAAGCGATTTTTGACGTAATTTATTATGCGGCGAAAAATGCGTTGAACGGTGATGATTCAAGGCCGCAGGCAAGCTTTAAACGCAATGAATTGCTTGAGCCTGCAAAATCAGAGCCCGTACAGGAAAGACTTATAATTGACGAGACTTCGCCTGTCGCATCGAGTTCCGATATCGTTTATAATTCTTTCGCGGAGAAACACCGGAATGATTATATTCCGAATAAACCGCAACAGATTTTTTACGACAGCGGAAAAACGAATTACAATGAAAGCAATGATGACGACACAATAGATTTGTCGGTAAGAACAGCTGTACCGACTCAGTCTGTTACGCCTCCGATAAGCGAAAACAAAACGGAAATATCCGAAGAGTTCGGAGTTAAAATTGTTGATGACAATGAAAAGGCTGTGGATATACGTTATATCGGCGAAGCATTTAAGACATATATATTTGCCGAATTTGACGGAAAGCTTATAATAATAGATAAGCACGCAGCTCATGAAAGAATGTTGTTCAACAAGTTGAAAAAAGAAAACGGAAAAAACGGCAGCCAAATGCTTTTGTCTCCTATAAGCGTTACTTTGAGTAAAGAAGAGTATGCTGCAATATTGGAGAATATAGGCACCGTAAGAGAGAGCGGGTTTGAAATTGACGATTTCGGTGAAGGAACCGTGATTGTCAGGGCTTGTCCTTTAAATCTCGAAAAGGAAAATATTGTTTCTTTGATTACTGAAATAGCAGGATATTTGCTCAAAAATCAAAGAGATATTTTGCCCGAAAAACTCGATTGGATTTATCACTCAATTGCGTGCCGAGCTGCTATTAAAGCAGGCAACGATAACAGCGACTATGAGCTAATGCGTTTTGTAAAAAAATTGCTTACCGACAAAGATGTTCGGTATTGCCCTCACGGCAGACCTGTTATTGTTGAAATGACAAAGTATGAATTAGATAAGCAATTCGGGAGAATCCAGTAATGGATAAAATTAAAATATTGGTAATTGTCGGTCCGACCGCTTCGGGAAAAACGGCACTTTCGATATCCTGCGCCGAAAAGTTTGGCGGCGAAATTGTATCTGCGGACTCAATGCAAATATATGAGGGCTTGGATATAGCTACTGCTAAGCCGACCGCAGATGAAATGCACGGCATAAAGCATTATATGATAGGCTTTTTGCCAGCCGATAAAACATACAGCGTAGCAGATTATGTCTGTGATGCGGGAAAGTATATTAAAGATATTCATGTGCGTGGGAAATTACCTATAATCGTCGGAGGTACCGGTCTTTATATTGACAGTCTTGTAAATAATATAAAATTTACACAGTCGCCTACCGACAATGAATTACGTGTAAAATTACAAAAGGAATGTGAAGAAAAGGGGAGCGAAGCTATGCTGTCAAAGCTTCGTGCGATTGACCCTGATTACGCCGCTTCGCTACACCCCAACAATGTCAAAAGAATAATCAGGGCTTTGGAAATTTATTATTCTACGGGAGAAAATATGAGCTCTGCATTGAAAAAATCAATATCGGAGCCGTCTCAATATGAACCGGTTTTTATCGGGATAAATTACAGAGACAGGGCAAAGTTGTATGAACGCATTGATAAACGTGTTGATTTAATGCTTGACAAGGGTCTTTTAAAAGAAGCAGAGACGTATTTGGGTAATATGGGTAGTACAGCTGTTCAGGCAATAGGATATAAGGAGCTAAAGCCTTATCTTTCGGGTGAATCCGAGCTTTCTCAGTGCGTTGAAAACCTAAAACGTGCAACGCGCAATTATGCTAAACGGCAATTAACATGGTTTCGCAGAAATCAAAATATCAATTGGATTTATCCAGATGAGTATGATACAAGAGATAAAATGCTGAACAAGGTTTATGAAATTATAGAAAGGGCGGGTATTCTTGAGCGATGAAAAAGTCGTAAAGTTCGGCGGACGAAAAAAGAAGAAAAAATATCTGCCGTTTTTATATGCGGCATTTGCTTTGATTATTGTCGGCATATTTATGTATCAGGTGTATAAAATCAATTACAGCCCTGTAAAGACCGAAATAGCTCTTGAAAAAACTGTGTCAAATTCGGTATCTACTTCGGCATTTGTGGTGCGCGACGAAACACCTATAAAGGCGAACGTTACGGGAACTTTGGTTCCGCTTGTCGAAGACGGTAAGCGTGTGGCAAACGGTGACGACGTTGCAGTTGTGTTCGATTCCGAAAATGCGGCAAGAAATTATAATGAACTGAAAAAAGTAAAAGAGGATATTGCGTATTACTCATCGCTTCAAAACAAAGTCGGCGTTCAGACAAATGATGTTGAAACGCTTGATAACAGGATTTATTCCGCTTGTGATGATTTGGTTTCGGCGATAAATACCGGAGAAGTTGATAATTACTCGGAAAAGGAAAGCACGCTGAGAGACGCCATTACTTCACGTCAATTATCAACAGGAACAGTTATAGACCCAACGCAAAAACTGAGTGAATTAAACACAAGACTAAACGAGCTCCAAAAGAATGAGGGCGGCTATACAAAAATACAGGCAAATAACCCCGGGTATTATATAAGCACTGTTGACGGGTAC
>ERZ506999.273-NODE-273-length-26818-cov-9.164443_pt1 | contig 26818 bp, 25 predicted proteins | sample MGYA00512881_ERZ506999 | MGnify/ENA metagenome assembly ERZ506999
GTCTGTCTGTCTGTCTGTCTGTCTGTCTGTCTGTCTGTCTGTCTGTCTGTCTGTCAAATATATTTCTCTATACATCTCCTTGTCAACCTTCTGTTTTAATAAAATTGCACTGCCGCATCAATATCTTCATCTAAATCTGCTACTCTGACCGGGGCTGCCAGAAACACAACACAAAGAATTGTCTTACTGCATTTTCTGTTTTAAAACCAATAGCAAAGTGTCCTCTATTTTTTTACTGTCAATGGGTTTTGCAATATGTGCATTCATTCCGGCATCTATGCAGTCCCTGATATCATCCTGAAATGCATTCGCTGTCATCGCAATGATTGGTATCTCTTTTGTATCTTTACGGTTCAATGTCCTTATCTGTCTGGCTGCTTCTAATCCATCCATTACCGGCATCATGATATCCATAAAAATAAAATCAAATCTGCCCGGAACTGACTGGGAAACAATATCCACAGCCTCCTTGCCATTTTCTGCCGTAGTCACAACCATCTTTTCATCTTCCAGCAGCATTGTTGCAATTTCCAGATTTAGCTCATTATCCTCAACTAATAATACACTCTTACCCGACAGATCAGGCTTTTCCACTTTTTTTTGCTGTTCCTTCTCAGCATTATGATCAATCTCAAGTGGTATCGTAACGGTAAACGTTGTACCTACATTTTCTTTACTTTCCAGTTTGATTGTTCCATTCATCCTGTCCACAATATCTTTTACAATAGAAAGTCCAAGTCCGGCACCACTATATCCATTCGTTGTTTCTTTTCCTTCCCTGGCATAGGATTCAAATGCATGTTTCTGAAATTCTTCGCTCATACCAAGTCCCGTATCGGAACATACAAATTCAAAAACTGCCGTCTTATCATCACTTGAAATCTCATTGAAATACAGGATTACTTTACCACCTCTTCGGTTATATTTAACGGCATTTCCAGCAAGATTCATAAGAAGGCGGTTTAAATATTCCTCACTGCCAATAACATATCTGTGATGAAAAGTACTCATGGAAACTCCGCCTTCAAAACGGATACCATACTCCTTTGCATTCGTCTCAATAATCGAAATCTGTTTTACGAGCATTGCAACCAGATCAAATGGCTTGTTTACCAACTGTAATGTTCCAGATTCTACTTTTCCGATATCCAGAACATTATTCAGAAGGGACTGCAGATAGTCCATGGATTCCATTACCTTTGCTTTACATTCATCCAATTTTTCTTTATTGCCATAATAACGCTCTGATATATTGATCATCCCAATAATTCCATTTAATGGTGTCCGGATATCGTGGCTCATATGTCTCAAAAAATCTGTCTTTGCACTGTTCGCATTTTCTGCCTGCTTCTGTGCCTCTTTTGCCTTTTTCTCTGCAATTCTGGCTTTTTGGAGTAATCCAAGTATCAGTATTAGCACGATCAAAAAAACAGATACAACAAGCACCGTAAAGCCCCAGAAATTGTCCCTTATAAACTCCTTTACCGTAACTTTCTTCAGATTACTGTCATACATATACACAGCATTGGAGAATTTTGAAGCAGACATTGTTTTTATTGTCTTATTCAGGACAGACAGCAGCATGCTGTTTCCACGTCTGACTGCAAATGACACCATACCGTACTTTTCCAGAAAAACACTATGCAGTTTATTATCATCAGAATATTGTTCCAACTTGCCTGAGTCCATAATCATGCAGTCTGCTTGTCCATTATAAACAGCCTTCTTTGCATCCTTCCATGTAGCATATTCCTTCACATGCCACTGTGGATAATTGTAGGAAACATAAGACTTCAAATCACTGTCTTCTCTTGGTATCGCAACCGTATTTTCAGCATTTTCATCAAAACTATTTTTAACCGTTGCAGCCGCCATATTATACTTCCAGACAGTATCTGTCAGATCATAGCCCAGGTCTTCGGCAGCATTCGTATTTTGCATCACATGAAAAATCATATCAATTTCTCCATCATGCAACGCTTTTTGCATATTCTCTTGTGAATCATAGCCCTTCAGGTCAAATTTCAAAGTCTGTCCTTCCAGGCAGTTTAGTGCAAGCTGGGTGTAATCCATGATCAGGCCGCTCACTTTTCCGGTTTCTGTATCAAGAGTACTGACCCCGCCATCGTTTATCAAATAACCGATTTTGATTTCTCCATGCTCTGACAGCCATTTTTGTTCTTCTCCCGTCAGAAAATATACACTGTCCACTGACAGAAACTGCTTATGCAGTTCATCTGCATAATAAGGATTATCATCTGTGATCCTTCTCATAGCATTATCCAGTTTTGTCTTTAAATCAGAATGACTCTGGCCAATCGCAAAATATATTTTTGAACTGCCGATATTCGTTAAGGCCACCATTCCGTACCCACCCAGACGGGAATCCTCTAACGATACAAAAACGTCAATTTCTCCGTCTGCAATTTTCTTCAAAGCATCTTCATTATTTGAAACATTGACATGCTGTGTATGCAGATCATATTTCTTTTCCCACTCGTTCAATACCATTTCCGACAGGTAATCCATAAGCACCCCAATCTTTTTCCCATTGAAAGATGCAGTGTCAGAGGATGAGAGGTCTGTACGATCGGGTTTTACGTAGACATAATATCTTTCATCTCCCATTGGAATAGCGGAAAAAAGCATAGTCTCTGCCCGTTCCTCCGTATAAGAGATTCCTTCTATAATATCCAGCTCATCATTTTTTAATTTGTCGAAACAATTTTCCCATGTACAATCTACATATTCATAGTTCCACCCGGTATAACCTGCGATTTTCTGCAGATATTCATAGCCGTATCCGCTTCTTTTTCCATTTCCATTTATCTTATCATATGTATCATCCGGCACACCAATCCTGACAACTCTCTCTTTCTGATTTTCTGCTGCAAAAGCATAAACCGGACAGATCGAAAAAAGGATGCAGCTGCACAATATTAAAATGATACCCCTTTGCAATACTGATTTATTCATTTTCATATTTTTCTCTCTCCCAGTAAAATTATTATAGTTACGCCTATGAAATAACACCACAAAAAAGCACTGTCAGACAGACAGTGCACCTCATTTCATGCAACTGGCTGCCATTTTACAGGCCCTGTAGCTTTGCGTCCCAGACTTTCATCTGGTTTGCCGATTTCCTTATTATAGCTTTTAAACTTATGCAAAAAACTAGTTTTATTATACTATAGCGCTCTACCGTACACAAGAAAAACATTACCGTTTTAACGTTCAAAAACAAAAAAAGAACAGCCGATATATACATCGAACTGTTCTCCCACTTCATTTTGAAATGCGTGCGCAAAAAAGCAATCGTAAAAAATACGATTGCCTTTTTGATTATTTTTCTTCTCAATTAACGCTCTATACATCATATTTCCGCCGCACTGCTTCGAAATCCAATCCATCTGCCCCAAGTTTCTACCGAATCTTAAGCATCTTCTCCATCTCTTCCCTGCTGCAATCATCTTTTCCGTATCTTGCCTTCTCATAAATCCGTGCAAAGATTTCTGCCTCCCCCGGCTCCAGTTCCATTTCTCTGGCAGTCTGTGTGGGAGTCCAGGCTTCATCCGGCGATTCTTTCAGTTTTTCCAGCACTTTCTTTCGGTAATGTTTCCGAATCCTTCCATCTGTGGAACGATCCCAGAACAGATGCTCTTTCTTTTTATGTTCCAGTCCCTTCTTCTTTTCTGCCGCCGGAGCAGGCATCAGCCGTTCGATGGTATCCCCGTTTTCTTCCATTTTTTCGTTGAACCGCAGATACAGCCGGTATAATGCCCGGATCACAAGGAATACGCACGCAAGCACCAGTCCGATACCGATCATCCAGCCAATGAGATTCAGCAGCTTATAGAACAGTTCCAGAAACCAAGGTGCCTGATTGCCGGCAGCCGGCATCGCCTGCTGCGCCTGTTCGGTCGCCATGGTCTCCTCTTCCACAGGGGAGTTGGGAATCAGAAGCAACAGCCAGCGAATCACCGTCTTCAAAGTATTTCCCAGCTGCCATATCAGCTGATCTAAGCCAAGATAGGGCGCGACGATCATCGCAGCCGCCGTCAGTCCCGATACGATCCACATCATACCCTGATTGATTCTGGCCAGCCGTCGCACCGGCAGACGCTCCATTGTTGCATGATTTTTCAAAAAGGTATCCACTTCTTCCAGATTCGTATGGAAATTGCAGATCAGAAAATATACAGCCGCCAGTATCGGTGCGATCCGTACTGCCATATCGGATGCAAAATGACCGCCAAGAAAATACAAAATCACATCGATCCCGATCCATGGATATACCGGCGATTCCAACCAGCAAGTGTTCCTGGCCGCTCTGGCATAAAAATAAGAAATAGCAGCCAGAACTCCCAGAATACCCATCCAGATTCCGCGCACCCCGTTTCCTGCCACCATAACAGCGCCAACAACTGCCAGCGCAGCGACTAACCCATACTGCCAGAAATGTCCGGCCCATCTTACAGCCGCAAACAAAATCGCATTCACCGGAAACAGTAACAGTCCCACCTGGATAAATGGTTCATTCCCATGGCCAGAGGTTACGACCGCACAGGCATAGATGGCAAATAAAACCAGATATCCATGACACATTTCCAGGAAAGTAATGGCAGCTTCTCTTTTCGTCATTTTTAACTTTTTCATTTCGCCACCTCCCACCGGATCGTAGTCACCTTCCGGTTTTCCGGTAATTTCCACTCCATATCATCGTATAACGTTGCGATCCATGCTCCCGTTCCACCGTCCTGCAAAAGGCTGTCAAATCCTTCATAGCAGCTTTCTCTCTGATTCTTGGAAATCATCACATACGTCCGGTTTCCATTCTCTTTTTCTTCCCGCAGACGATCCAGGATCACTTCCATATGTTCTGCCTTTTTTGTAAGATCCAGTCTTGTCAGGCCCTCATACAGAGAGCGCACCTGCTGCGGACCTGTTCCTCCGTTCAGACTGAAACATTCGTCACTTTTCAGATCCCGTCCATTGGTACGGATTCCCACCGGGATCCCCTGCTGCAAAAGCCGGGAAGCCAAAGCAGCCGCCAGGCGGATTCCTTCCTCATGAATCTCATCGAATTTCCAGATGGTCTCATCTTCCACGTCCAGCAAGATCATCACTTCCTGGGCCGATGTGGAATCGTACAGATTGACCATCCACTGATCTGTTCTGGCTGATACCTTCCAGTTGATCTTATGCATGGGATCTGTAGGCTGATATTCCCGGATTCCCCGGAATTCAAAGGGATCTTCATAGAGGTTCTTGTGTGACAACACACTTCCCATGATCTTCTGGAACGGAATCTCCAGCTTTGTATCATCTACCATACGCGGATAGACATAAAAATGGTCCGGTGACTCCAGCGTCTTATAGAATTTTTTGTTCATCAACGGACTTCTGGTTACCAATTCTACCTGAGACAGCTCATAATACCCACGCTTGGAACAGTGAAACGGAATGGTTCTCGTGATTTTCTGATATCCGCCGACAGAAAAGATATCTCTTTTATAACACTGATCCGAAACACTGGTATTTTCCCCGTCTGCAAACCATAGATTCCGATGCATCTGAAATCCAACCTGCAAGACCGGAAGAAATAACCATTTCCGATTATAGATGGTTTCCGTCAGCATGGCATCCCGGCCTTCCAGAGACGGCTCTTTCTGAAATTCTACCTGGGCATCCAGGTTCTTTCCCCACAGATGCCCGTAGATTTTCACCAGCGCATAGTTCATCACCAAAGCGCCAATTATGATCACTATAATAACCATCTGTTATCTCTCCCATTCTTCTGTAGGAACACTGACTTTCGACAGGATCTCTTCTATCTTGATCTTTCCGGTAACAGCTCCGCCAAATCCCCTGGATAATACCAGTCTGTGCGCCATCACAGGAACAGCTACTTTCCTGACATCTTCCGGCACCACATAGTCTCTTCCCTGAATCCATGCATATGCCTGGGATGCCCGCAGCAGTGCCATCGTTCCTCTCGGACTCACACCGGAAAGAATCTCTTTGTCCTTTCTGGTAGCCTGTACCAGCTCTGCCATATAATCTAACAAAAGCTCATGGACATGAACCTTCTTCACTTCTTCTCTTGCCGCAAGGATCTGTTCTTTTTTACACACTGCCTGCAGTGTCTCATAGGGCTGATCCAGAATAAACCGCTTTAAAATTCCCACTTCTTCTTTCTTATCCGGCAAGCCCATCGATAACTTCACAAAGAAACGGTCCAGCTGCGCTTCCGGCAACGGGAAAGTTCCGGTAGTTTCCAGTGGATTCTGCGTTGCAATAACGAAAAATGGCTCTTCCAGCTTTCTCGTCACACCATCCACCGTCACCTGACGTTCTTCCATACACTCCAGCAGACTGGCCTGCGTTCTCGGTGTGGCACGGTTGATCTCATCCGCCAGAATGATATTGGCAAATACAGGACCCGGCCGGAACTGGAATTCTCCTGCTTTCTGGTTATAATAGTTCAGACCTGTAATATCGGACGGCAAAAGATCCGGGGTAAACTGAATTCTTCCAAACTCAGCATCTAAGGATTTTGCCAGCGATTTTGCCAGCATGGTCTTTCCGGTTCCCGGCACATCCTCCAGCAGTACATGTCCGCCTGCTGCCAGTGTGGTCAGCACCAGATCGATAGTCTCCTCCTTTCCTACCAGTACTTTTCCGATATTTTCTCTTAATGCCTGCACCCAGGCTCTTGATTGTTCCATGTAAAAAGTCCTCCCATATCAAGTGATTCAGGTGTTTTATCAGCATTTTGCATGATATTTTGTCCTGTTTTCATGTTTCTTTCGTTACATTTGAACGAATAGTTACATTATAACTTGATATGAGAGGACTTTCAAGTGCTGTGTGCACTTTCTGTGACTCAACACAGTTGTTTTCTTTTTATGCCACACGAATCATTCCGGAGATTTCTTTCACGGTAGACATGCCCTTTGCCACTGCCAGCGCATCTTTCAGATTCTTCTCTTTCACATCATCTGTGATCACTACGATCTCTGCATACTGGTCATTCTTTCTTCTCTGGATAACCTGCGCCAGACTGACACCACTGTTGCCAAATACACTGGCAATATTGGCCAGTACACCCGGACGGTCTTCCACAAACATGCGAATGAAGAACTTACTGCTGATCTCGTTCATGTGCTTGATCGGAAGATTCTTATAACAGGTACATCCGATTCGTCCGCAGCAGCCATTCAAAATATTTCTTACAATATCAAAGACATCGCCCACAACTGCACTGGCTGTCGGCAATTCTCCGGCACCACGGCCATAGAACATGGCATCCTGTACGGCATCCCCCTGTACAAAAACTGCGTTGTATGCATCATTAACAGATGCCAGTGGATGATTGACATCGATCAACATCGGATGCACTCTTGCTTCGATACCTTCCGGTGTATTTCTTGCCACACCAAGGAGTTTGATCACGCAACCCATCTCTTTGGCATACTGGATATCCGTCGCTGTGATCTTGGTGATTCCTTCTGTATATACGTCATCAAAGGTAACCCGTGAATTAAAAGCAGCGCTGGCAAGGATTGCAACCTTTCTTCCCGCATCCAGTCCTTCTACATCGGCGGTCGGATCACTTTCCGCATATCCCAGTTCCTGTGCCAGTTTCAGGGCATCGGCGAATTCCATGCCATTCTGGCTCATCTTAGTCAGGATAAAGTTGGTAGTTCCGTTCATGATACCCATCACTTCTGAGATATGATTTCCTGCCAGACACTGCTTGATCGGACGAATGATCGGGATACCACCGGCTACTGCCGCTTCGTGTAAGAAATCTTTCTTATTCTTTGCTGCGGTATCCAGCAGAATATGTCCGTCAGCTGCGATCAGATCTTTGTTGGCAGTTACCACATTTTTTCCTGCTTCCAGGGCTTCCAGAATATATGTTCTTGCCGGTTCCATGCCACCGATCAGTTCAATAACGATCTCGATCTCCGGATCCTCCACGATCTCTTTCCAGTTATTCGTAAGCAGGGACGGATCATCGATCTTTTTGGATGCTTTTTCAATATTACGAACCAGAATTTTCTTCAATTCCACTTTTGCACCCAGTTTCGGGATCATTTCCTCTTCCTGCATTTTCAACACTTTATAAACACCACCGCCTACGGTACCTAAACCAAGCAGGGCTGCTTTAATGACTCTGTCTGCCATATGTTTCTCCTTTTCCGCCCAAGAAAGTTTCCTGACTTTCTTTTCTCAGGGCAACATCACTTTTCGCCCATTTTACCACACTAAAGTGAACTTGTGAAGTGTGAAGTTCCGGATACACTGAAATTTCTCCGAATTCTCTCTTGCATTTTCACCTGTTCTGATACATAATAACATTAAGTGCATCGTTTTCGATGTACCAGACAACCTTTATATTGCTGACGGGGAGCTGGTGAAAGCCGGCTGAGAGGAGACGTGATTCCGTTTCGACCCGAAAACCTGATTTGGATAATGCCAACGTAGGAAAAATATACCGGATAAAAGAGGTAAAGATACACGCTATTTCTTTTTCCATCAGACAGATTACAGGATCCTTACTCAGGTAAGGGTCCTTTTTTACTGCATAGTAAAAAGTCCTCCACAAGAAGCCGCCAAGCTGTTCCTTCTCGCAATATATCCGGCTGTCAAAAGCGATACATCGGGGACACCACCTTGTACCGCTGTAAAAAAGACAAGATCTTATGATTTTGTTCAGCATCAGAAACCCGGAACCTGCTTTCTGATGCAGGCGTCAGCAACTACTCCTATATATTGTCCGGACGTATGGATTTTTGTTCTGCATGGATACGTCTGTGTTTTGCTGACGTCAAAAACAGATACTTTTTTATTATGTATGTGAAAAGAATGGAGGCAAAACAACATGAGAAATTACACCACTCAGATGGATGCGGCACGCAAGGGAATCATCACACCCGAAATCAGCCTTGTAGCCGAAAAGGAACATATGGATGTCAGTAAACTGATGACGCTTGTTGCAGAAGGTAAAGTAGCGATCTGCGCCAATAAAAATCACACCTGTTTAAGCGCGGAAGGTGTGGGAAGTATGCTCCGCACAAAAATCAATGTCAATCTCGGTGTTTCCCGTGACTGTAAAGACTATGATATCGAAATGAAGAAAGTAATGAGCGCTGTGGAACTCGGTGCCGAAGCCATCATGGATCTTTCCAGCCATGGAAATACCCAGCCTTTCCGCCGTAAACTGACCAGTGAATGTCCGGTTATGATCGGTACGGTTCCTGTCTATGACAGCGTTATTCATTATCAGCGTGATCTTGCAACTCTGACCGCCAAAGACTTTATAGATGTGATCCGGATGCATGCGGAGGACGGTGTGGACTTTGTCACTCTCCACTGCGGAATCACACGAAAAACCATCGAGCAGATCAAAAAGCACAAACGAAAAATGAATATCGTCAGCCGTGGAGGAAGTCTGGTTTTTGCCTGGATGAGCATGACCGGAGAGGAAAATCCATTCTATGAATATTATGATGAAATTCTTGATATCTGTGAAGAATATGATGTGACCATTTCTTTAGGTGATGCCTGCCGGCCGGGATGTCTGGCAGATGCAACCGATGTATGCCAGATTGAAGAACTGGTCCGTCTCGGAGAACTGACAAAACGTGCATGGGATCATAATGTACAGGTTATGGTGGAAGGTCCGGGACATGTGCCTCTGGATCAGGTAGCTGCCAATATGAAAGTCCAGCAGAGCATCTGTATGGGAGCTCCTTTCTATGTACTCGGACCACTTGTCACCGATATTGCTCCCGGATATGACCATATCACCGCAGCCATCGGTGGCGCCGTTGCTGCCATGAACGGTGCTGCATTCCTTTGTTATGTAACACCAGCCGAACATCTGGCTCTTCCAAATGTAGAAGATACCAAGCAAGGAATCATTGCCTCCAAAATCGCAGCTCATGCAGCTGATATTGCCAAAGGAATCCCCGGCGCCCGTGATATAGATGATAAAATGGCAGATGCACGTCGTGTGCTCGACTGGGATGCCCAGTATGCCTGTGCTTTAGATCCGGAAACTGCCAAATCCATCCGCGCCAGCAGAATGCCGGAAGATGACCACAGCGATACTTGCAGCATGTGCGGCAAATTCTGTGCTGTCAGAAGTATGAACAAAGCCCTTGCCGGAGAATATATTGATATTTTGTAACTCTTCAGTAGTCACTGTACCGCGAGGTGTTTTGGCTCGTAACTGTGAAGGTACTGAACAGTTATAATATTTTCTAAAACGATCACTTTTTAAGAAATCGTGTATTTTTCATTTAAAAGTGATCGTGATGAAATTATAAAACGCCACGAAGCGCATTGGATCTGCTGAATATCACCAGATCTTCTTGCGTTTCGTGGCGTTTTGACACGTTTCTTTATTTACTTTTTACAAATGTAAGGATTTATTTGTAGTTTACGATCTGTCCGAATTCTTCTTTGAGGGAAGCGCCTCCAACCAGTCCGCCATCGATGTCTGCCTGAGCAAACAGGTCTGCTGCTGTTTTGGAGTTTACGGATCCACCGTACTGGATACGGATCTCTGCTGCTGTAGCATCATCGTATACTTCAGCGATGCACTCACGGATCTTACCGCATACTTCCTGAGCCTGCTCAGTAGTAGCTGTTTTTCCGGTTCCGATTGCCCAGATTGGTTCGTAAGCGATAACAGCTTTCTTTGCCTGATCTGCTGTCAGACCCTGGAAGCCAATCTTAACCTGCTGACGGATGAAGTCCATGGTTACACCCTGCTCTCTCTGTTCCAGAGACTCACCACAGCACATGATAGGTGTCAGTCCATGTTCGAATGCTTTGTGCATTTTTTTGTTGATATCTTCATCTGTTTCTCCGAAGTATCCTCTTCTCTCGGAATGTCCCAGAACAACGTATTTTACGCCTGCATCTACCAGCATGTTCGGGGAGATTTCCCCGGTGTAAGCACCTTTTTCTTCGAAATACATGTTCTCAGCACCAACCTGGATGTTAGTTCCTTTTGCAGCTTCTACTACAGGAACGATGTCGATAGCAGGTACGCAGAATACTACGTCTACTTCGTCATTCTTTACCAGTGGTTTCAGAGTTTCAACCAGTTTTACAGCCTCACTTGGAGTCATGTTCATTTTCCAGTTACCGGCAATAATTTTTTTTCTAGCCATGTTACGTTTCCTCTTTTCTTGTATCCTTTCCAGGATCTGATTCTTATTTATCGTTTGCTGCTGCTACACCTGGCAGTTCTTTTCCTTCCAGGAATTCCAGGGAAGCTCCACCACCGGTAGAGATGTGAGTCATCTTGTCACCAAATCCCAGGATATTAACAGCTGCTGCGGAATCACCACCACCGATGATGGTTGTAGCGTCTGTCTCAGCCAGAGCTTTTGCTACTGCTGCGGTACCGTGTGCGAAGTTCGGCATTTCGAAGCATCCCATCGGTCCGTTCCATACTACAGTCTTAGCATCTTTTACAGCGTCTGCAAACAGTTTTTCTGTTTCCGGTCCGATATCCAGACCTTCCCAGCCATCCGGAATCTGTCCACATGGAACAACTTTCATATTGCAGTCGTTAGAGAATTCATCACCGATTCTGTTATCTACAGGCAGAAGCAGTTTTACACCTTTTTCTGCTGCTTTTTTCTTCATATCCAGAGCATACTGCAGATAGTCATCTTCACACAGGGATACACCGATGGTACCACCTTCTGCTTTTGCGAAAGTATAAGCCATACCACCGCCGATGATCAGAGTATCTACTTTATCCAGCAGGTTGTTGATTACGGAAATCTTGCTGGAAACTTTTGCTCCACCCAGGATAGCAACGAATGGTCTTTCCGGGTTGTTTACTGCATTGCCAAGGAAATCGATCTCTTTCTGCATCAGATATCCAACAACAGCAGTATCTACATATTTTGTAACACCTACGTTAGAGCAGTGAGCTCTGTGAGCGGTTCCGAATGCATCGTTTACGAAAACATCACACAGGGAAGCCAGTTCTTTGGAGAATTCGTCTCCGTTTTTGGTTTCTTCTGCACGATAACGGGTGTTCTCCAGAAGGATTACTTCGCCGTCATTCATAGCTGCTACAGCTGCTTTTGCGTTTGGTCCGACAACTTCCGGATCAGCTGCAAATTTTACTTCCTGTCCCAGCAGTTCGCTCAGTCTTACTGCAACCGGTGCCAGAGATAATTCTGGTTTCGGCTCTCCCTTCGGTTTGCCAAGATGAGAACACAGAATTACTTTTCCACCATCAGCAATCAGTTTTTTGATAGTAGGAAGTGCTGCTACCAGACGGTTCTCATCTGTGATCTTTCCATCCTGCAGAGGTACGTTGAAATCGCAACGAACCAGAACTCTTTTGCCTTTTACGTTGATATCATCAACAGATTTTTTATTAAGCATTGGCATATGCCTCCTTTTAATTATTCGCACACTTGTGCCTTTACAGCTACAGCTGTATCACGCGGATTCGCCAGGATCTCATACAGGGACAGACTTTTGCTCCCAACCCGCGTATAAAAAAGGAGCCCGGTCCAAAGAGACCGGACCCCCAATGAGCCTATGGATTATGCATTCAGCAGTTTTCCGAAGTGTTTGATTGTTCTTACCATCTGGCTTGTGTAAGAATTCTCATTGTCATACCATGAAACAACCTGTACTTCTGTTGTACCGTTTTCCAGTGGCAGAACCATTGTCTGAGTAGAATCAAACAGAGAACCGAATCTCATACCAACGATATCGCTGGATACGATTTCGTCTTCGTTGTATCCGAAGGACTCGTTAGAAGCTGCTTTCATAGCTGCGTTGATCTGATCAACTGTTACGTTACCTTCAACAACTGCTGTCAGGATAGTTGTGGATCCTGTAGGAGTTGGAACACGCTGTGCAGAACCGATCAGTTTGCCGTTCAGTTCCGGGATAACCAGACCGATAGCTTTTGCAGCACCTGTGCTGTTTGGAACGATGTTAACTGCAGCTGCACGGGATCTTCTCAGATCGCCTTTTCTCTGCGGTCCGTCCAGAGTCATCTGATCTCCTGTGTAAGCGTGAATTGTGCACATGATACCGGATTTGATCGGTGCCAGGTCATTCAGGGCTTTTGCCATAGGAGCCAGGCAGTTTGTTGTACAGGAAGCTGCAGAGATGATATGATCATCTGCTGTCAGAGTTTCATGGTTTACGTTGTAAACGATTGTTTTCAGATCGTTTCCAGCCGGAGCGGAAATGATAACATGTTTAGCACCAGCATCGATATGAGCCTGAGCTTTGTCTTTGGATGTATAGAATCCAGTACACTCCAGAACTACATCTACACCGATTTCTCCCCAAGGAAGTTCAGCTGCATTAGCTTTTGCGTAGATTTTGATTTCTTTTCCATCAACAGTGATAGAATCTTCACCAGCTTTTACTGTGTCAGCCAGAGCATATTTTCCCTGTGTGGAATCATATTTCAGTAAGTGTGCTAACATTTTTGGGGAAGTCAGGTCGTTGATTGCAACGATTTCAAATCCCTCTGCTCCAAACATCTGTCTGAATGCCAGACGACCGATACGTCCAAAACCATTAATTGCTACTTTTACTGCCATGATTTTCATTCCTCCTAAAAAGTAAATAAAATTTGTGATCTTTCTTTAAGATTGTTAAAGAAACATCAACCTGTAATTATTCTACCTAATTTACCTGAAAAATTCAAGCATAATTTCAAATTTTACCCAAAACTTTTCTGAATTCAGGTTTTTCCTGTCTGAAGACTGCATAAGAATCGAATCCGCAGTCAGAAAGCAATGCGGGAAGCCTGTCAAATCCGTATCCCAGATATTCCGGCACATGACCGTCGGAACCGATCGTGATCAATTCTCCGCCCAGTTCCCGGTATCTGCGGATCACATCCGGATGCGGGTTGGTAAATCCGAGCATCCGAAGTCCTGCGGTGTTGACTTCCAGTGCGATCTGATGATCAATCAGATATTGCAGAATCGCATCGATTTCTTCCGAAAATCTTTCATATGAATAATATTTGTCTTTTTCTTTTCCGTAGCGCACCGCATAATCCAGATGTCCCAGCGTATGGATTTTCGGTGCTCTCTTTAAGTTTTCCAGAGTCGCCCGGAAATATTCACGGTATGCCTCTTCATCTCCCAGTTTTTCGTATATTTTTCCGAAATAAGGGTCTTCTCCGTGGATCAGGTGCATGGAACCGATAACAAAATCAAACGGATACTTCGCAAGATAGGCATCCTGGCGTTCTTTCAGATGTTCCTGCATGCCCAGTTCCACACCGAGACAGATGCGGATCCGGTCTTTGTACTCTTCCTGTACTTCCAGCACGCGTTTTACATAGGCATCCGTATCCAGATCAAACTCGCCTTCCGGATAATCCATATCCATATGATCGGTAAAACAGATATGATCCAGCCCCAGTTCTATGGCACGTTCTACCTGATCGGTGATCTTTGTCTCACTGTCCGCCGAAAATTCGGTGTGAATGTGACAGTCTGCGGTTATTCTGCCAGCGTACGGACCGGCTTCTGTTTCTCTGATCATACAATGGTTCCTCCTCCTAACACATGTTCGCCCTGATATAATACGAGAGCCTGTCCCGGGGTTACTGCACGCACCGGAGTATCAAAATGACATTCTAACAGATCCTCTCCGATCCGTTTCACTTTACAGGTATCCCCTCTGTGATTATAACGGATCTTACCAAGTGCTTCGATCTCTTCCGGAATATCTTCCACCGCCATAAAGTTCAGGCGGTTCGCCCGCACGGTGGTCGTAAACAGATCTTCGTTGCTTCCAAGAACCACTTCATTGGTTTCCGGACAAATTTTCTGTACAAATACCGGTTTTCCAAGGGCGATATTCAGTCCTTTTCTCTGTCCGATCGTGTAGCGGGTGATTCCCTTGTGGCGTCCGAGCACTTTACCGTCTTTGTCCACAAAATTGCCCTCCGGCACTTTTCCCTGACCGTATTCGTCGATAAATCCCGCATAATCGTTATCATCCACAAAGCAGATCTCCTGAGAATCCTTTTTGTGTGCAGTCGGAAGTCCGATCTTTTCTGCCATGGCACGGATCTGGTCTTTGGAATAGTCACCTACCGGCATCAGTGTCCGTTTTAACTGTTCCTGTGTCAGATTATACAACGCATACGTCTGATCTTTTGCCGCAGTCACGGAATTGCGGATCGCATATCTGCCGTTTGGCAGCTGCTCGATTCTTGCATAATGTCCGGTGGCAATATAATCTGCACCGATGGCAAGACTTCTTTGCAGCAGGGACTCCCATTTTACATAGCGGTTGCAGGCGATACACGGATTCGGTGTGCGGCCGTGCAGATACTCGTCCACAAAATAATCCATGACATTTGCTTTGAATTCTTTCTTGAAATTCATAACATAATAAGGAACATCAAGAATCTGTGCCACTCTTCTCGCATCGTCAACGGCAGAAAGGCCGCAGCATCCCCCGTTTTCTTCCTGGATCAGCTCCGGCTCGTCCTGCCATATCTGCATGGTTACTCCGATCACATCGTAACCCTGTTCTTTTAACAGCCAGGCTGCCACAGAGGAGTCAACTCCTCCGGACAGCCCTACAACTACCTTTTTTTTCATTAATATTCTTCCTCTTCGGTCTCGCCTTCGCTGATATCAGACTTCGGTTTGCTTAAACCTTCGATCTTGATATTGTGTTTTTCAGCGTAATCCCACAGTGCTGCGTGGATGGCTTCCTCAGCCAGCAGAGAACAGTGAACTTTTACAGGCGGCAGTCCGTCCAACGCTTCCATAACGGCTTTGTTGGTTACTTCCAGAGCTTCCTGGATGGTTTTTCCTTTTACCAGTTCTGTGGCCATACTGCTGGTTGCAACAGCTGCACCACAGCCGAAAGTTTTGAATTTGCAGTCCTGGATGATACCGTTATCATCAATATCCAGGTACATTCTCATGATGTCTCCACATTTTGCATTACCTACGGTACCTACTCCGCTGGCGTTTTCGATTTCTCCTACATTTCTCGGATGCTGAAAATGATCCATTACTTTTTCGCTATACATATCTATATTTCCTCCGTATATTCGTATGTTAATCTTTTTTATTATTTATTCTGTTTTTTCATGAAGTCTTCGTACAGCGGAGACATGCTTCTCAGACGCTCTACGATACCTTTGATCTGTTCTACAACGAAGTCCGCATCTTCTTTTGTAGTTTCTTCGCTCAGTGTCAGACGCAGGGAACCGTGTGCAATCTCATGAGGCAGTCCGATAGCCAGCAGTACATGGGACGGATCCAGAGATCCGGATGTACATGCGGAACCACTGGATGCGCAGATGCCTGCCATATCCAGCATGATCAGCAGGGATTCTCCCTCGATGAACTGGAAGCTGAAGTTTACGTTGTTCGGCAGACGCAGGGTTGGATGTCCGTTCAGTTTGCAGTACGGGATCTCTTCCTGGATCTTTTTGATCATGTAATCTCTTACTTCGATCTCTTTTGCAGTACGTTCTTCCATGGTACGAAGTGCACGCTCTGCTGCCACACCGTATCCTACGATGCCCGGTACATTTTCTGTTCCGGCTCTTCTCTTTCTCTCCTGAGCGCCGCCGTGAACGAAGGAACGCAGTTTTAATCCTTTACGGATATAAAGACATCCGATACCTTTTGGTCCGTTGATCTTATGTCCGCTGGAGCTTAACATATCAATATGACATTCGTCTACATTGATCGGGATCTGACCAAATGCCTGTACAGCGTCGGTATGGAATAAAATACCGTGTTCTTTTGCGATCGCACCGATTTCTTTGATTGGCTGCAGGGTACCGATCTCATTGTTTGCTGCCATGACTGAGATCAGGATGGTCTCCGGTGTGATGGCTTTCTGCAGCTGATCCAGATCTACAACACCATTTTCATCTACATCAATGTAAGTGATCTTTGCTCCCTGTTTTTCCAGCCATTCGCAGGTATGCAGGATCGCATGATGTTCGATCTTTGTGGTGATGATGTGGTTTCCTTTTGATTTATATGCTTCGTAAGTAGCTTTCAGTGCCCAGTTATCAGACTCGGAACCACCTGCGGTAAAGTAGATGTCGTTCGGATTTGCTCCGATGACAGATGCTACTTTTTCTCTTCCTTCTGTTACGGCTTTTTTGCTGATTCCTGCCAGTTCATATACGCTGGATGGATTGCCATAGTATTCTGTAAAATACGGGAGCATCGCCTCTACTACTTCCGGTGCAACTTTTGTGGTTGCCGCATTATCCAGATAAATAATTTTCTTCATGATGATTTTGCCTCCTATCCCTGACAGCCTGCAGGCTGTACCTGTCCTTTTTCTTTCAGTTTTTTACTCTCTTCCACCAACTGGTTGAGATACATGGTATCCACTGCATGAGTAATTCCTTCGTTGATGCGCTGCCATACATATCGCGTCACACACAGATCTGCATTTTCGCAGCCACCGTTTCCTTCTTCGCCGTTTGCCGGACAGGTTACTGCCCGCAGATCTCCTTCCAGTGCACGAAGGATATCTCCAACCGAGATACCGATTGCCGGTCTTGCCAGCTGGTACCCTCCGTTGGCTCCCCGGATGCTTTTCACCAGTCCTTCCTTTTTCAGACTGGCCATCAGCTGTTCAAGATAACGCTCGGAGATGTTCTGCCGATCCGCTATACTCTGTATAGACACCGGTTCTTTTTCACTATATACAGCCAGATCGATCATCGCTCGGAGACCGTATCTGCCCTTCGTTGATAATTTCATGTTGCCTCCCTTCCGGAAGTTTCCTTTGGTCTTTCAGATTCCCTAGTAATCTACTGGGATATGACCCTTTGTCAATATAACACGACTCCCCGGTTCTGTCAAGGCTGGCAGCCTCATATATTTAAAAAAAAGCCCCGGAGCTTGTTATGTTTTCTTCTGCGAAGCATCCTGTCCTCACCGGTACTGCCATCCTCACCTGTGCGGGTACCTTGAGCCGCCTGATTGGCTTCTTTTATAGGATATTCCTATCCCGCACCATTGGTGCACAGGGTCTGGGAATCTACCAGATGATTTTCCCGGTCTATGCCTTCTGCCTGTCCGGTGTCACCGCCGGCATTCAGAGTGCCTTATCCCGCTGCTGCTCCGCCGCTTTATCCCAGGGAAATCCGAGAAAGGGATGGGTATTTTTCCTGAGTGGCAGCGGACTTTCTGTGGGACTTTCACTGATCGTGTCCTTTTTTCTGTACACCCGCGCACCCTGGATCAGCCTTCATATCTTACATGAGATCCGATGCTGTGAACTTTTGCAGCTGCTTGCTTTCAGTCTGCCCCTCTGTTCCATACACACCTGCATCCATGCCTGGTACTTTTCCACCCGCCGAACCACGGTTCCGGCTGTATCACAATTACTGGAACAGTTTGCCCGGGTGAGTGCTTCTTATGTTATTTACCTGATTTTTCTGGAACAAGATCTTACCCCGACACCCATTCTCGCCGTTGGCGGCATACTTTTCGGGGAGCTGACAGCCTGCTTCTTCTGTGTTCTCTGTCTCGCATTCCAAAAACCTGCCCACAAAGGCACTGCCGACTTTCGCGTCCGTTCCTGCCTCTGGGAAATCCTTACCTTATCCGTCCCGCTCACCCTGAACCGCATGCTCGTCAACCTCTTACAGAGTACCGAAGCCATCCTCATCCCAGGAAAACTCGAAGCATCCGGACTTACAAACGCACAGTCCCTCAGTCTGTATGGCGCACTGACCGGTATGGCATTGCCCTTTATTTTATTTCCTTCTGCGATCACGTCCGCCCTTTCCACGATGCTCCTCCCAACCATCGCCGGACAGCAGGCAGCCGGAAAAGAAGATGCCATCATCCGCTCTACCGAACAGACCATTCAATACTGTCTGTGGCTCGGCTTTTTATCCGGAGGAATCTTCTTCTTTTTCGGAAAAGAGCTGGCACAGATCTTCTACCAAAACCAGGACGCCGGCATCTTTTTACAGATCCTGGCCTTTCTCTGCCCGTTCCTCTACCTCACCGCCACCCTGAACGGCATCCTGAACGGCCTGGGACACACCGTCCAATGCCTGATTCAAAGCCTCGCCGGCCTTGGAATCCGAATCCTCTTCGTCTACTTCGCAATCCCCCGCCTGGGAATCCGCGGCTACCTCTTCGGTCTCCTCCTGAGCCAACTGGTAATCACAGGACTGAACCTGCTCTTTTTACATAAAAACGTGAAATTTCGCTTTCCCGCAACAAAATGGATCATCCTGCCCTGTTGTGGAATGATACTTGGATGTGGATGCGGCCTGTTTACCTACCGCATATTATGTGAAATAAAGACGGGCGGATATGTAGCACTGTTTGGAGGTGTTCTTGTCGCCGGAGGAGTGTTTTTACTGGCAATGAGATTATGTGGTAAAAATTCTACAAACTAACCATTTTTATCTTATGCATCAGAAAACAGCTTTCTGTAACAACCAAACTTAACGCCGTTTGCCAAAACCAGTGGCTGGCTTGCGATCCATGGGTGGACAACACTTTTTGGGTGTTCAGGGCAAGCTTTGAAATCCAGCACTTACGTAGACTTTGGCGCTGGTCAGCTGACCAGCGTCAATTAGTCGAAGTTAGTGATTAGTTCAAAGTTGCCCTGCCCAAGTTGTCCACCCATGGATCGCAAGCCAGCCACGTCCCCTTAGCCAACTACTCTTATTTTTTTGTTTTTTATCCTAACAAAGCTCCGCAATCGTATGCAGCAACTCTCTCGAATCCTCCCAACCCAGGCAAGGATCCGTAATCGATTTTCCATACACGTGATTCTCGCATCCGATCTTTTGATTACCCTCAACCAGATAACTCTCGATCATCACGCCCTTCACCAGTTTCCGAATATCCCCGGAAATATTTCTACTGTGAAGCACTTCCTTCACAATACGAATCTGCTCCTTAAACTGTTTATTCGAATTCGAATGATTTGCATCCACGATTGTAGCCGGATTCTTCAGATCTCTTTCATTATATTTCTCCAGCAAGAATTGCAGATCTTCATAATGATAGTTCGGGATCGCATTGCCATGTTTATTCACCGCACCACGAAGAATCGTATGCGCCAGCGGGTTGCCGTCCGTCTCTGCTTCCCAGTTTCTGTAGATAAAATTCTGTTTGATCTGTGCAGCCACAACCGAATTCAGCATAACGGACAGATCTCCACTGGTCGGATTTTTCATACCTACCGGAATATCCATACCACTGGCTACCATACGATGCTGCTGATTTTCCACGGAACGCGCACCGATCGCAACATAAGAGAGAATATCATCCAGATATCTCCAGGTTTCCGGGTACAGCATCTCATCTGCGGCTGTCAGACCGGATTCCTCGATAGCACGCATGTGCATCTTACGGATCGCGATCAGACCGTGCAGCAGATCCGGTTTCTTCTCCGGGTCCGGCTGATGCAGGATTCCCTTGTAACCTTCACCGGTTGTTCTCGGTTTGTTGGTATAAATTCTCGGAATCAGGATCAGTTTGTCCGCTACCTCTTCCTGTACTCTGGACAGACGGTTGATATATTCACAAACTGCCTCTTCGTTATCTGCGGAACACGGTCCGATGATAACCAGAAACTTGTCGGATTCTCCGGTAAATACTTTACGGATCATCTCGTCTCTTTCTTCTTTGATCCGTGCCACCTTCTGCGTCACCGGATAATCCGCTTTGATCTCTGTCGGTGTTGGCAGTTTTTTCAACAGTTCAATACTCATAATAACTTCTCTCCTCTTATTTTCTCGGGTGTGCTTTGGTATAAACATCCCTGATTTTATACACATTCATATTCAGATACATCTGTGTTGTCGATATATCCGAATGTCCCAGCATCTCCTGCACGCTCTTTAAATCCGCTCCGTTCTGGATCAGATGAGCGGCAAACGAATGACGCAGGGTATGCGGTGTGATATCTTTCTCAATTCCGGCGGTTTGTGCATAGTGCTTGAGCACCTTCCAGAACCCCTGCCGGCTCATCGTTTTTCCGGAACAGTTCGTAAAAAGCACTTCACTCTCCTGTCCCTTCAGAAATCCGTCCCGCACCGTATGCATATACTGCTGCAATGCTTTTTTCGCCTGACTTCCAAACGGAATCACACGCTCACTGTCTGTATCCCTGCAGTTGATATATCCCATCGCCAGATTGACATCCGACATTTCCAGATGGATCAGCTCACTGACCCGGATACCGGTGGCATATAAAAGTTCCAGCATTGCCCGGTCCCGCAGTCCCTTCGGTGTTCTGTCTGATGGCTGGCGAAGAAGCAGATCCACTTCCTCCACAGACAGAATCTCCGGCATCTTCTTTTCCACCTTCGGCGGATGCAGATGATCTGCCGGGTTATTCTCTATGAGATGTTCCTGATACAGATACTGGAAAAACGCACGCATGGAAGCCACGCTTCTCGATACCGTAGATGCTGCGAAATGATTTTTCTCCAGATACAGCATGTAAGAATTCAGGCTGGTTTCTGTGATATCCTGCACCCGGGTCATCTGGTGTACCTCCTGAAAATACAGCATCATTTTCTTCAGATCTCTCTCATAGGACACCACTGTATTGCCGGACATTCTTTTTGTATTATGTAAATAGGATATAAATAATTTTATCTCTGTTTCCATATCTTCCCGTGTCCTCATTATGTGATAATAGCGCAAAAACCTCACCTGTTTTTGCCGCATAGACCTATTATAGCCGTGTTTTTACAGAAAAGCAAATCCTTATTTTCCTGATTTTTTCTTCTTTTTCCAATATTTATCTGAAACTACAACATATCGAAATCCGGTATTTTATGTCTACCATATCTTGTAAAATTTTTCTTTTTAAACATGTTCCAGCAGCCATCTCATCCAGACCGGATGGACATACGCTTCCAGGACAACACCCGCCAGACACAGAAAAATTACCGCTGTTCCTGTAAGAAGATAGATTTTTATAACTTTTACAGGTTTCTTCCAGATATTTCCCCGTTCCTTATAAATTTTTGTCATCAGCAGTGCAACCGCGGGAAAATATACAATCATCTGTGGAAATAACGAACCTGCAAAGATCCAGAACCCCCGGATTCCCTGTTCCAGAATCAGAAGGCTTCCCGCCGCTCCGGCAAGAAACCCCATCCAGGCAGCTGCTACCACAACGATAAAGCGCGCCGCACCCGTAAGTCCTGTAAGTAGAAAAAACACAACGGCAAACATCCGGTTTTCCAAGAGATACCAGAAATACTCCGCGGATTTTCCCTTTTTATTCTTAATCTGTGTCAGTGCATACAGCTCCAGCATCTGATTCTGCCCGTTTCGCCAGGGATATGCAAGGTTGGCAAACAGAATTCCGCCAAGCAAACCAAGAGCAAAACACCCGGCAAGGAAGCCAAGCACCATCCACATCTCCCGCTCCCAGATTTTTTTCATTTTCTACCCCTCCTATGTATCCTATGATAGAAAAGACCTATTTAGTATGATAAAATACAGGTGTCTTATCATGACAGGAGGAACTTTTATGAATCAGACATCTCAGCAGCCGGGTCTGAAAGAAAAACAGTCCCACGGTACCCGCCTGTTTCCCTGTGCTTATTACCATTTCAGCAATCTCAGTTACCGTCTCCGCGTCCGCCATCACTGGCACGAAGAGGTTGAGGTTGTTTATCTTCAGCATGGTTCCTACAAACTGGATATCAATATGGAGCCTTACGGAACCGATCAAGAATGTTTTCTGTTTCTTAACAGCGGCGAGCTTCATTCCCTCCGCTCTGTGAGCGTGGAATTTGATGAGCAGGCGATCGTTTTTTCGCCCTCTATGCTGCTGTTTCACAATTATGACTCGATCGATGAATCGATCTTACTGCCGCTGGCACAGAACAAACTGACATTTCCCCGTTTTCTCGATCAGACCAGTCCTTTTTTCCCTGCATTCCGCAGCTGTTATCAGCAGATCAGCCGGATTTTCTCAAAAAACAATGAGACACTCGTCACCGGAGAACAGATTCTCACCGATAACGTCATCGCTCAGTTACAGATCAAAGCCGGAATCTTACAGCTGATCGGGATCCTGATGGAAGCCGGTCTGATGCGCCAGTCACCGGGATCAGAGAGCCAGAAAATTACAGCTATCAAAACTGTACTTTCCTATATTACGGAGCACTACCAGGAAAAGTTGTATGTGCAGGATCTGGCATCTCAGGTCAATATGAATGAACAGTATTTTTGTCGCCTTTTCAAGCGTTCCATCGGAAAGACACCGATCGATTATATCAACGATTACCGTTTAAATAAAGTCATCCGCCTGTTGGAAACCCGCGATGCCCCGGTGACAGAGGTCTGTCTGGAATGTGGTTTTAACAACATGGGGAATTTTCAGCGCCTCTTCAAGCGGAAAACCGGAACCACCCCACTGCAATACCGGAAATTATATCTGGCAAGGAAGTCAGAATAATATACTTTCCAATCAGTTTTCCGGTAGTATTTTTCTTATTTCTCTTCTATAATGTCAGTAAATGATTCGTAAGAAGCAACAGGAGGATTTTTACAATGTTAGAAAAAAAGTGGTGGCATGAGAAAGCCGCATATCAGATTTACCCGAAGAGTTTCTGCGATACCAACGGAGATGGGATCGGTGATCTGAAAGGTGTGATCAGCAAACTGGATTACCTGAAAGATCTGGGGGTGGACATCATCTGGCTCTCCCCGATCTACTGCTCCCCGCTGGCAGATCAGGGATACGATATTTCCGACTATTACGATATCGACCCGAGATTTGGAACCATGGAAGACATGGACGAACTGTTAAAAGAAGCAAAAGCCCGTGATATGTACATCGTTATGGACCTGGTTGTCAACCACTGTTCCGATGAACACGAATGGTTCAAAAAAGCCTGTGAAGATCCGGACGGTGAGTACGGAAAATATTTCTACATCGCCGATGCCAAAGATTATAAACTTCCAAACAACTGGCGTTCTTACTTCGGCGGTCCTGTATGGGATCTTCTGCCGGGACATACCGACAAATATTACATGCATGTATTCCACAAAAAACAGCCGGATCTGAACTGGGAAAATCCAAAACTTCGTAAAGAAGTATACAAGATGATCAACTGGTGGCTGGATCGCGGTGTAGCCGGTTTCCGTATCGATGCGATCATGAACATTAAAAAACCGAATATCTACACCAGCTACCCTGCAGACCGTGATGACGGACTGGCAAGCATCGAAAACATGCTCCATGACGCCGTAGGTATCGATGATTTCCTGCATGAGATGAAAGTGGAAACCTTTGAAAAACATCACGCATTTACCGTAGGTGAAGTATTTACCGACCGTCCGGACGCTCTGGAAGCCTTTATCGGAAACAACGGTCACTTCTCTTCCATGTTTGACTTTGCAGAAACCATCGCCGGCAAATCCGATGATGGCTGGCACAAATGCAAACCGGTTGTATGGGGTGACGAATACAAAAAAGCTGCTTTCGGCACCCAGGCAAGACTGGGCGATATCGGATTTATCTCCAATATCATTGAAAATCATGACGAACCTCGTGGTGTCAGCCACTATATCCCGGAAGGCGATGTAAATGATACCAGCAAGAAAATGCTTGCGGCTGTCAACTTCATGCTCCGCGGACTGCCTTTCATCTACCAGGGTCAGGAACTGGGTATGACAAACGTTGCTTTCAACTCCATCGATGAGATCGATGACTGCAGTACCCTCGATGAGTATCAGGTAGCACTGGATGCCGGACTGACTCCGGAAGCTGCTTTCAAAGCGGTTGTTCCTTACAGCCGTGACAATGCCCGTACTCCATTTCAGTGGGATGCAACTGCTAACGCAGGATTTACCACAGGAACCCCATGGCTGAAAGTGAATCCGAATTATACCGATATCAATGCCGCTGAACAGGCGAACCGCCCGGATTCCATGTATCACTGGTACAAAGAGCTGATCGCCCTCCGCAAGAATCCGGAATACAAAGATGTGGTTGTATACGGCGAAGTTGTCCCATACAAAGAAGGACAGACCAATCTGATGGCTTATTACAGAAAAGGCACTGACAGGACTCTGCTGGTAGTTGCCAATTATCAGCACGATGCTCAGGATGTTGTTCTTCCGGGAACTTGCAAAAAAGTGCTGATGAACAATCTGGAAATACTGGATCTCAACGGAGATATCCTTCATATGCCAGGTTATCAGGCAGTAATTTTCGAGATGTGATGATTCCGATACGTTCTGCGCAGATCGTAATATAAATCAGGAACCGATACTGTTACATTTTCAAAACTGACGGGAAAGCAGTTTTCTGTTTCATTCCCGTCAGTTTTTGTATCAAACAGTTATCCGTCTGTCGAATAAGCACCGCCCTTTATCATTCTCTTTCTGATGTGTTTGATATAATCCCACAGACCGGCCTTTTTCACAGATTTTGCAGCCACTATATCCGTTTTGCCAACCACCTTTCCATCCAGCAAATACTGTGCTTCGCCAACGATATCTCCTTTCTTTACCGGTGCTTGCAGATTCTTCATATACACAATCTTCTTTTCTATCTGCGAAAGATTTTTCCCTTCTGTATCCAGATACCGGAATTCTCCTGTATATCGGCATGCCACCTCCGCTTTCACGCCTCCTTTTATCGGTACCGGATCCGGATTTTTCCTGTTTTCATCCAGATAAAGATTACACTTTCCAAATCCATAATCAAGCAAGGCTGCCGCATCTTTAAATCGCACCTTGGCATCCGGCGCACCCATGACTACCGCAAGCAACGTCATCTCTCCCCTCTGTGCAACTGCTGATACACAGTATTTTGCCACACTGGTACTTCCGGTTTTCAGACCAACGCACCCTTCATAACTGCGAATCAGCTTGTTGGTATTGGTCAGGCAGAATTCTTTCTCTCCCTGTGCCGTTCTGTGGATAATATTTTCCATCCAGATAGAGGAATACTCAAGGATACGGGGAAAGCGGGTAATCAGTTCTCTTGAGACAATTGCAACATCAGAAGCCGTGGTATAATGTTCCTCGGAATCTGTAAGTCCGCAACAGTCCTCAAACTGTGTATGTATCATGCCAAGTTCTCCGGCTTTTTCATTCATTCTTTTGACAAATTCTTCCTCACTTCCCGCAAGATGCTCTGCCATTACCACAGATGCATCATTCCCCGATGCAACTACGATGCATTTGATCAGGGTCTCCACTGTCTGTTTTTCTCCCTCTTCCAGAAAAACCTGAGATCCCCCCATACTTTTTGCATAGGCACTGGTTACCGCCTCTTCCTCCAGCGTGATCTGTCCGTCTTCCAGTGCTTCAAAAATCAGAAGCAGAGTCATGATTTTGGTAATGCTTGCCGGACTTCGCTGTTCTTCTCCGTTTTTTTCGTATAAAACAGTTCCTGTAGATGGTTCCATAAGTACCGCTCCCGGTGCGCTGATCTCCGGCGCCGGCTGTACCGCACCCTGGATTTTCACCGGACAGATTTCAGCCGTTATCAGCATCAGAAACAATACCCATGTGATAATTCTTTTCTTCATCATCTTTGCCCGTTTCAGGTCTTTGTTTCACTATATGCCGGAACATCTGCTTTTTGCACGGGAATATGAACTGTAACCTGTTCTTTACTTTTTTTATACAATTTGCTTGAGATTTTCTTGCCACTTTCTTTCTTTTTGTGTATAATAGTTGTATTTATATGTCAGCTAAAGAAAATCAATAACTGTTCAGTACCCTAGAGCGTGTCTGAAAAAGGCTTTTCGTGAGCTGCGAGTCCCAGTTTGTGGGAG
>ERZ506999.288-NODE-288-length-25995-cov-5.648728_pt1 | contig 25995 bp, 20 predicted proteins | sample MGYA00512881_ERZ506999 | MGnify/ENA metagenome assembly ERZ506999
GCCACGGCTTTTCCAGCAGCGGGCCAAAATCGATCATGGCACCGATGCCGATGAAGAGCAGCAGCGGGAACAGCTCGTTGGACATGCCCGCTTCAAACAATGCAGAGATGGGGCCGACCGTATCCCCCTGCGTGATGGCACCCGAGAGGGGCAGGTTGACCAGAATGGCACCAAAGCCCATGGGCAGCAGCAGGCTCGGCTCCATCTTTTTGGCGATGGCAAGGTAGATGAGCAGCGCACCGATGCCCCACATCACCACCATCTGCCAGGTCAGATTCCCAAAATTGGAAAAGAGACTGGCGAACGTGTTCAGAAGATCCATATTTATTTTTCCTCCTTGTGTTCCGGTGCCGGGCAAGAAAAAAGAGACCCCTGCCACAGCACTCTGTCTGTGACAAAAGTCTCAAGCCAACACATGACATCGGGCATTTCTGCCGTGATGACGCTGCCATGCAGCACCCCGCAGGCCCTGCGGGATGCCCTTTACTCCCTTTTATCGATTCTAATTAAATCAGAATGCAGTCCCCTCTGTCAAGGGGTTCCTGCATTTCTTTGCCAAACTTTGCTTCAGCGCTCAAACGTTGTGCTGAGGGTGGTCTCCCAGGTCTGGCCGGGGGCAAGGCAGGCGGCAGCGGCGCGCTGGCTCCACTCCTGGGTATCGGTCTGGGCACCGGGCAGGGAGTGCCACGGCTCAATGCAGACAAAGCGCACAGGCTTTGCCGGAGCCGACCAGATGAGGGTATAGGGGTAGCCCTGCACATTGCAGACGATCCCCTTGCCGGTGTCCTTTTCGTAGATGCCCAGCGTGCGGCTGCGCAGACCGGCCATGCAGAAGCTGTCGTTCTCAAACAAATCGTCTGTCAGGGGGATGCTCTGCTCGTTCTTCCACCGGTAACCGCACTTGCCGGTCAGCAGACCGTTGGGGTAAGCGTCCAGGATCATCGGGCTTTCCGGCTGGTCGAAGCGGAACTCGTAATCGGTGGTGGTGTGCTGGTCATCAAAGGGGATGCGGAACGCCGGGTGGTAGCCGATGCCGAACTGCAGTTCCTCGGCGGCATCGGCGGGGTTGGTGACGGTCAGGGTGTGGTGCACCGTCCTGCCCTCCAGCCGGAAGGTGCTGGTCAGAACAAAATCAAACGGGAAGCGCTCTGCCTTGCTCTTTTCATCCGAGCGCAGCTCCAGCCGGATGGTGTCGCCCTCGGCACAGAGCAGGGTGTGCTCCACGTCCCGGGCAAAGCCGTGCTGCCCTCCAGGGTAGGTCTTGCCCTTATGGGTAAAGGCCCCGCCGGTCAGCTTGCCTGTCCAGGGGAAAAGGATGGGGGCGTGGCGCTTCCAGACAGCCGGGTCGGCCTGCCAGAGCATCTCCTGCCCAGCGGCATTTTTCAGGCTGACTGCTTCGGCACCATGGGTATCCACGGTCAGGGTCAGGAATTCGTTGTGAATGGTTGCCTGCATGATTCATCTCTCCTTTTTATCTGTTGACGATGTGCTCGCCGTTTCCTTCCAGCCAGGTGCGCAGGTTCCGGGTGGTAATGTCCATCAGGTTCTGCAAAGCCTCCCGGGTCGTCCACGCAATGTGCGGTGTGAGGATCGCGTGGGGTTCTGCCCGCAGGGGGCTTTCCTGAGGCAGAGGCTCGGTGACAAAGGCATCGGCCCCGTAAAAGCCCAGCTGACCGCTGTGGAGGGCCGCTGCCACGGCCTCCTCATCCACCAGCGCGCCCCGGGCCGTGTTGAGCAGAATGGCCCCGGGCTTCATCTTTGCCAGCGCCTCCGCGTTGACAAGGCCCCGGGTCTGGGGCGTGGCCGGGCAGTGCAGGCTGAGGATATCGCACCGCCTCAGCAGGGTATCATAATCCACGAACTCCACACCGTCAGCGGCGTATTCGGGCCGGACGGTGCGGGTGCAGACCAGCACCTCCATGCCAAAGGCTCTGGCAATGCGGGCCGACTGCCGCCCGATGCTGCCATAGCCGTAAACGCCATAGGTCTTGCCGTAGAGCTCCATCTGGGGCAGCAGGCCGATGCTCTCCGGGATATCCAGCTGCCAGCATCCCTGCTTGACGGCACGGTTGTAGCGCTCCGCGCACTGGCAGATGGCCAGCAGCAGGCTGAAGGTCATCTGGGCCACGCTGTAGGTAGAATAGCCCGGCACATTGGCCACTGCAACGCCGTGGCGGCGGCAGGCTTCCAGATCCAGGTTGTCGGTGCCCGTGGCGATGATGCCCACCCATTTCAGGTTCGGGCACTGCTGTAAGATCTCCTCATCCATGCGGCACTTGTTCAGCAGAACGATGTCCGCATCTCCAATGCGGGGGGCGATCTCCTCGTAGGCCGTGCGGACATAACTGACGGTATCGGGCACCAGCGCCTTTACCCCCGACCAGTCGAGGTCGCCTTCCTCCATGACATAGCTTTCCAGAATGACAGCTTTCATCTCAGTCCTCCAACAAAACGTCCTCGCTCAGCACCTGACCGATGGGCTTTGCAATGCACAGGTCGGCCTGCGCATCGGCCCCGGTAGGCTGCATGTTGATGACCACCAGATGGCGGCCCCGGAAGTACCGGATAAGCCCCGCCGCCGGGTAGACCACCAGACTGGTGCCGCCGATGATGAGAGTATCCGCCTTGCGGATGGCAGACACAGCCCCGGAGAGCACCTCCTCGTCCAACCCTTCCTCGTACAGGACGACATCCGGCTTGACGATGCCGCCGCACTTGGGGCAGCGGGGCACGCCGGTACTGTTGGCAATGAAGTCCACATCGTAGAACGCGCCGCACTTCACGCAGTAGTTGCGCAGGGTGCTGCCGTGGAGCTCGTAAACGGTCTTGGAGCCCGCAGCCTGATGCAGGCCGTCGATGTTCTGGGTGACGATGGCTTTCAGCCTGCCCTCCCGCTCCAGCTTTGCCAGCCGCAGGTGGGCAGCGTTGGGCTTTGCCCCCTTCACAATGAGCTTATCCCGGTAGAACCGGTAGAACTCCTCGGGGTTCTCCTCCCAGAAGGTGTGGCTCAGGATGGTCTCGGGCGGGTAATCGTACTTCTGGTGGTACAGGCCGTCCACGCTGCGGAAATCGGGGATGCCGCTTTCGGTGGAGACCCCCGCGCCGCCAAAAAAGACGATGCGGTCGCTCTCGGCAATGATTTTTTCCAGTGCAGGAACCATAAAAGAAACGCTTCCTTTCCGGCAGATCGTTGTGTTTTGGATAGCTCCAGTATAACACAAATCCAGAGGAAAGGAAGCGTTTCTTTTTTTGATGGGATCGTCCCCTTGCTCAGCGCCCGTTTTCGGCAAACAGGGTCCCCAGTGCATCCAGCAGATCATGCGGGAGCATCCCGGTTTCCCCGTGCAGGGCAGCGGCACGGTCGGCAGCTGCACCGTGGAGATAAACGGCACAGGCAGCGGCCTCAAAGGCAGGCAGACCGCAGGCCAGCAGGGCGCTGGTCATGCCCGCCAGCACATCCCCGCTGCCGCCCCGGGAAAGCCCCGGGTTGCCGGTGGGATTGACCGCACAGCGGCCATCCGGCCCTGCAATGACGGTATGTGCCCCCTTCAGCACCACCACAGCATTCCATGCTTTCGCATAGCGCAGCGCCATGCCTTCCCGGTCCGCGTTGATCTCTGCCGCAGAGCGCCCGGTCAGCCGGGCCATCTCGCCGGGGTGGGGCGTTAAAATCAGTTCTCCTTGAGGATGAAGCATTTTTCCCGTTTGGAGCAGGTCAGCGGCGGCGTTCAGGCCATCCGCATCCAGCACTGCACTGCCGGAAAAGCCGGGCAGGAGCGTTTTTACCAGCGCCCGGGTCTCGGCGGCACGGACCGCGCTCTGGGCCGTATAGCCAAGCCCGGGGCCCGCCAGCAGAACAGATGCCTTCTGCCGCCGGATGCGGTCGATATTCTGGGGCGAGATGCCGCCCTCTGCCCCCGCTTCGCAGGGGCAGAGACAGCACTCGGGCAGGCGGGCGGCCACAGCCGCCAGCACCGGCTCCACACTTGCCAGCGTAACGATACCGGCCCCGGTACGCAGGGCACCTTCCACGGCCAGCGCCGCCGCGCCCCGGTAGGACGCACTGCCCGCCACTGCCAGCACGGAGCCAAAGGTCCCCTTATGCGCGTCCCGGGGGCGGGGCTGGATCTTTTGCCAAACAAAATCAGAAGTTGTTTTGAACATAGGCGGCTCCTTTCCTACTGTGGTTTAACCCCCCAGTCACGCTTTGCGTGACAGCCCCCGCTAATAGGGGGGCCCTTGGCATTTCGTAAAGCTCACCCTCTTTGCCAAGGCCTCCCCTATTAGGGCAGCAACGACGACCGCCGCCAGTGGCGGAAACAGGGAGGAGTTGTTGGGGCAGCGGCCAGCGGGACGCAAGTGCAAAATTTTGCACGAAGCGGACGCTGGGAGCCGCAACCCGGACAGTGGCATCCCGCAGGGATGACGGAGAGGTTTAATCCGTTCCCTGCAAATACCTCCGGATCTCCTTCTCTGCTTCCTGCACCTCTTCATGGAACATGCGGGCAGAGACACGGAGGGCACCATGGCCCAGAATGATGACCTGTTCCATGCCATCGGAGGTGGCCACGCGGACGCGGCGGCCCTTGCCGATCTCATGGGTGACACGCTCGATGAACATATCGGCGGTCTCGGCTTCCCGGGTGTAGACCACATGGATATTGTGGTACTGCTCTATGCTGCCGGGGCTGCCCGGCACACGGTAGGCATCAAACACAAGGATGAGCACGCACTTCTTAAAGCCCTGATAGTTGCAGAGGATGTCCATCAGCCTGTGGCGGGCCGCTTCCAGGCTCTCTTTGGAGAGTGCGTTCAGCTCGTCCCATGCAAAGATGATATTGTAGCCGTCCACCAGCAGGTATTCGGGCTGGATCTCCCACTGCTCGGCGTTGAAATCGGGGCGTTCCCGCTTCTGGGTGGGGCGGAACGCCGCCAGCGGGTCCCGCTTGATGGGCCCATAGGTCTGTTCAAAGATCTTCAGCAGCTCAGCATCCTCTTCCAGGGTGGCGCGGTAAGCGGCCATCCGGCGGGGACGGGCCTGCACCGTTTCCTCGGTCTTTGCAGTCTTGCCCCAGCCGCTGTCTACATGCATGTGGCTGCGCACCTGCTCCCAGGGCACCACAAATCCGGCCCCGTGGGCGCAGAACACCGAATCTGCCGGGTTGTCGAGGTCGTGTTCCGGCTCATAGCCCGCGGCCTCGATGACCTCCGCTGCATTGTGGCAGGGGCGGTAGCCGTCCAGCGTCAGGGTCAGGTGTCCCCTGCCCCGGGTGTAGCCCACCACCTCCATGGGGTAGCTGCGCATGGTGGAGGCCGGTGCCGTGCCGGTGAGCAGGGTGGTATCCCCGTCGGCTCCGGTCTCGGGCGGGTCAAAACTTCCGCCCATGTTCTGGATATCGTTCATGGCGCGTCCCACGTTGTCAGAGGGCAGCTCCAGTCGGAAGGCATACCACGGCTCCAGCAGCTGGGTCTTGTGGATCTGGTTTGCCATCATCAGGCCCTGCCGGACGGCACGGTAGGTCGCCTGCCGGAAGTCGCCGCCCTCGGTGTGCTTGAGGTGGGCGCGGCCCGTAATGAGGGTGATCTTCACATCGGTCAGGGGTGCCCCGATGAGCACGCCCAGATGCTGCTTTTCCTCAAGATGCGTCAGCACCAACCGCTGCCAGTTCTTGTCCAGCACCTCTTCCCGGCAGTCGGCGGCAAACTGCATCCCGCTGCCCCGGGGCAGCGGTTCCAGCTTAAGGTGGACTTCCGCATAGTGGCGCAGGGGCTCGTAGTGGCCCACGCCCTCCATGGCTTCGGTGATGGTCTCCTTATACAGGATGCCGCCGGGTCCGAAGCTGACCTCCAGCCCGTACCGCTCGGCCAGCAGGCTTTTCAGCACCTCCAGCTGGATCTCGCCCATCAGCTGGACATGGATCTCGCCCAGGGTCTCGTTCCAGACCACATGGAGCTGGGGCTCCTCCTCTTCCAGCCGATGGAGCTTTCCCAGCGCGGCGTGCACGTCCGCGCCCTCGGGCAGCAGCACCTGATAGCTCAGAACCGGCTCCAGCACCGGCAGGTCGCTGTCCCGTTCCGCCCCCAGACCCTCGCCGGGGCGGGCTTTGGTCAGGCCGGTAACGGCGCACACCTGGCCGGGGCCGATGCACTCCGCCAGCGTAAACTTTGCGCCGGAGTAGAGCCGCAGCTGGTTGGCCTTTTCGGCCCATGGCTCCCCGTCGACCTCTCCGGTGAGCTGGGCTTTCACCTTGAGCGCGCCGCCGGTCACCCGCAGCCAGGTCAGGCGGTTCCCCTGCTCATCCTGGCTCACCTTGAACACCTTGGCCCCGAAGGCTTCCAGCGCGGGGGCCGGGCGGGTATAGCGGTCAAGGCCCTCCACCAGCGCGTCCACCCCCTGCAGCTTCAGGGCTGAGCCAAACCAGCAGGGAAACACATGCCGCCGGGCAATGGCGGGGATGAGGTCGGTATCGGTCAGGCTTCCCCGGTCCAGCATCGTCTCCATCAGCCGCTCATCGCAGAGAGCCAGCGCCTCGTCCCGGTCTGCCTGCTCTGCCCCAAAATCCACAAAGCCATCCCCCAGCCGACGGTTCAGCTGGGTCAGAAGCGCTTCCCTGCCCGGGCCGGGCAGGTCCATCTTGTTCACGAACACAAAGGTGGGAATGCGGTACCGCCGCAGCAGCCGCCAGAGCGTCTCGGTATGGCTCTGCACGCCGTCGGTGCCGCTGATGACCAGCACCGCATAATCCAGCACCTGCAGTGTCCGCTCGGTCTCCGTGGAAAAATCCACATGGCCCGGGGTGTCCAGCAGGGTAAAATCGGTATTGCCCGCTGTGAAGAGGGCCTGCTTGGAGAAAATGGTAATGCCGCGCGCCTTTTCCAGCGCGTCGGTGTCCAGAAAGGCATCCTTATGGTCCACCCGGCCCAGCTTGCGGATGGTGCCGGTGCCGTAGAGCAGGGCCTCGGAAAGGGTGGTCTTGCCGCTGTCCACATGGGCCAGAATGCCGATGACCAGCTGCTTGTGCTCTTGTTCCATGCCGCGGCCCCCTTACAGCACGCTGGCGATCAGCGCAGCAGCGACCAGCGGCAGGCCCAGCACCAGATTGGAGAGCAGGCTACAATAGGTGCGCTCCTCGGGTTCCAGCTCCTCAAAGGAGACGATTTTCTCATCCGCATAGTCGATGATGGAGCGGGTGGAGTGGATCTTTTTCTGCCGCTTGCCCATCCCCTTGAATTCCTCCAGCAGATGGTGGATGGTCACGCCATCCAGCCGCAGGTAGTCCACCCAGGCCCAGATGAGCAGCACCACGCCGCACAGAAAGCCCGGGGCCTCCCAGATGGTAAACGTGCCATCGCTGACATAGCGCTGCCACAGCAGCATCAGCACGGCCACAATGGAGGTGCGGGTCACGGTCTTATATAAAATGGGGTGGAACATGTAGCGTTTGTACATCGAGGTCAGTTTCTTCATGGTGCGCTCCTTATTGATACAGATACACTTTATTGTATCATTTTTTTGTGAAAAAAGATAGCTTTTTTGTGCGCACAACATGAACAGTTTCTCTCTTTCGCCTGTTCTTCACAGATATACAGTTCTTTCCATTTTATAGTAATTTTTTCCATATTCTTTTTCCATGAAAGTGTTTGTCACCGTTTTGTTTCCAATTCTATGCTGTGGCGGATTGACTTCTTTTCAGTAAAGTGCTAAAATATACAGTGGTGCGACTTTTGTCTTTCCTGTGCACTTTTTGGAAAGGCAGACAGCCTCACTGCGTTTAGGAAAAGGAAAAACGCGCGGCTCTGTCCGCGCAAGATCTGGGAGGATCATCCAATGAGCTTCAATTTTGATCGCCGCACCTTCCTGAAGGGTGCAGGTGCTGTGGGTGCCGCCAGCCTGCTGGCAGCCTGCGGCGAAAAGTCCAACAACACCGGCAATGGTGCTGCCGCCAGCGGCGCTGCTGCCCCCAACTCCACCGGCGCTACCCCCCTGAAGGAGTTCATCTCCTTTGAGAGTGGCAACCGTGAACTGGAAAGCTGGAACATGCTGTACACCCAGAAGGCTGAAGATGCCAACGTGGTCACCAACCTGTGGGACGGCCTGCTGAGCTTTGACCGCTACGGCAAGGTGGTGCCCGCCATCGCTTCCAGCTGGGAGCACAATGAGGATGCCACTGTCTGGACCTTCCACCTGCGGGACGACGTGGACTGGGTGGATTGCAACGGTGAGGTGAAGGCTCACCTGACCAGCAAGGACTTCCTGGTTGGTTTTGAATGGGTGATGAACGCCATCAAGAACGAGGCCAACAACACCTCCATGCCCAACGATACCATTGTGGGTGCTTACGAGTACTACGAGCTGACCAAGGAAGCCGGTGACGCTGCCGCTGACATGACCTACGAGGACATGCTGGCTGCCGGTGTGGGCATTGAGGCTCCGGATGATTACACTCTGGTGTTCACCTGCCCCAGCGCCTGCCCCTACTTTGATACCGTTGCCGCCTACAACAGCTTCTACCCCGTGGCCCCTGCTCTGATCGAGGAGCTGGGTGTCGATGGCTTCCGGAGCTGCGACAACACCACCATGTGGTACAACGGACCCTATGTGGTGGAGGAGTACATCCAGGGCAACACCAAGAGCTACATCCCCAACCCCAACTACTACGATGCTGCCAACGTCAGCCGCTTTGAGCGCTTCACTGTCACCATGATCAGCGACGGTTCCATCAGCCTGCAGCTGTATCAGAGCCGCGAGCTGGACGAGGTGGACCTGGGCGAAAGCAACATCACCACCATTCAGTCCGATCCTTCCAACGAGTACAATCAGCAGCTGTGCGAGAAGCGTGCCAAGAAGTTCAGCTACTGCTTCATCTTCAACTACGACAAGAAAAACACCGATGGCACCCCCGATGAGAACTGGAACAAGGCCATTGCCAACAAGGCCTTCCGTCAGTGCTTCTCCAAGGGCATGGTGCTGAACAAGTTCTTCGCCCGTTACAACCCCATCAATCCCCTGAAGTGCGAGAACGATTTCTTCACCATGAAGGGCCTGTGCTACACCTCTGACGGCACCGACTACACCAACCTGGTGGCCAAGGAGATGGGTCTGGACGGCGAGGCTTACGATGGCAAGACCATGAAGCGCCTGCGCGCCAACAACGGCGACATCACCGAGCTGAAGAAGCAGGCCATGGAAGAGCTGAGCGCCATTGGTGTCACCTTCCCTGTTCACTGCTCCTACTATATTCTGGCTGGCTCCACCTCCGCTCTGGACAGCGCAACCGTGCTGAAGCAGTGCTTCACCGACAGCTTCGGCGATGACTTCATCGTGCTGGATATCAACACCTTCGTGTCCTCCACCATGAAGGAAGTCGTGGCTCCCAAGCTGCAGAGCTTCGTCCACATGGGCTGGGGCGCTGACTTCGGCGATCCCATCAACTTCCTGACCCAGATCATCGTTCACGACGACAACGCTTACTACAGCTGCAACATGACCAACATCGCAGGCATTGTGAACAATGGCCCCGCCAGCTACCAGAAGGATCTGGTTGCCGCCTACGAGAAGTTCACCGATCTGGTGAACGAGGGCCGTGCCATCGTTGACGACACCGATGCACGCTACGCTGCATTTGCCAAGGCCGAGGCTTACTTCCTGGACGAGAACCTGATCTTCCCCACCGTCTACGATATCACCTGGTGCCTGACTCACGTCAACGAGTACAGCAAGATCAACGCAATGTATGGTCCCTGCAACTACAAGGCTGTGAACTGGGAGACCAGCGAGGAGGCTTACACCACCGAACAGTACGATGCGTTTGCTGCCGCATTCGACGCAGCCACGCAGGCCTGATCGAGTGAACCCATAGCAAAAAGCAGAACCGGACGTTTTTGAAGCGTCCGGTTCTTTTTTTGCCCCCTGACAGCACAAAACCCCGCCGCGCGGGAAAGCTCCCAGCGCGGCGGGGTCATTGTGTTAAAATACAGGAAAGCGGTTCAGCTTACAGCTGGCTTTCATACTCCTTGCGGTAGCCCTCCAGCTCACGCTGGTTGCCATACACGAAGTGGCCGTTTGCAATCTCTTCCCAGACCGGCTTATCCACGCTGTAATCGTGGATCGAGGGATCATAGACCAGCAGCTTCTTGTGCTTTTCAAGGCTGGGGTCAGGGATGGGAACCGCGCTCAGCAGGGCTTTGGTGTAGGGATGCAGCGGATGGAGGAACAGCTCCTCCGCCTCAGCCAGCTCCACGATGCGGCCCTTGCTGATAACGGCGATACGATCCGAGATGAACCGGACCACCGACAGGTCATGTGCAATGAACAGGTAGGTCAGGCCGCGGCTCTTCTTCATCTCGTTGAGCAGGTTCAGCACCTGTGCACGGATGGAGACATCCAGTGCAGAGATGGGCTCGTCGGCCACGATGAACTCCGGCTCCATGACCAGTGCACGGGCAATGCCGATGCGCTGGCGCTGGCCGCCCGAGAACTCGTGGGGGAAGCGGGAGGCAAACTCCGGCAGCAGGCCGACCTCATGCAGGGCGTTCATCACCTTTTCATGCAGGTCTTCCTGATCCTTGTAGAGATGATGGTTCAGCAGGCCCTCAGCAATGATATACTCCACCTTGGCGCGCTCGTTCAGCGAAGCCATGGGGTCCTGGAAGATCATCTGGATCTTACGGATGACCTCCTTGTCCAGTTCCTTGGAAATCTTGCCGTTGATCTTCTGGCCCTTGAAGAAGATGTCGCCGCCGGAGGTCGGGTTGATGCGGCAGATGGCACGGCCAATGGTGGTCTTGCCGGAGCCGGACTCGCCGACCAGCGAGAAGGTCTCGCCCTTATAGATGTCAAAGTTGACATGATCGACAGCAACAAATTTCTTCTTACCGGAGCCAAAGGTGATCTGAAGGTCTTTCAGCTCAATCAGCTTTTCGCGTTCAGCCATTTAAGTTGGCGCCTCCCATCTTTCCCATTTTCTCACGCAGGTTCTGGATGGAGTGCGGCCGCTCGATCTTGGGAGCGCGCGGGTCCAGATACCAGGTCTTTGCGGCGTGGGTCTCGGACACCTGGAAGAACGGAGGCTCTTGCACAAAGTCGATTGCCAGCGCATGCTTGTTGCGGGGCGCAAATGCGTCACCCTTGATCTCATTGAACAGGTTCGGGGGAGTACCGTCCACGCTGGGCAGGGCCTCACCCTTGGTGCCCAGCTGCGGCAGAGCCTGCAGCAGAGCCCAGGTGTAGGGGTGCCATGCGTCGTAGAAGATCTCCTCGACAGTGCCGTATTCCACGATCTGGCCGGCATACATCACGGCCACACGGTCTGCCACGTTTGCCACAACGCCCAGGTCATGGGTGATGTAGATAACGGACATGCCCAGCTCCTTCTGCAGGTCGCGGATCAGCTGCAGGATCTGTGCCTGAATGGTCACGTCCAGCGCAGTGGTGGGCTCGTCGCAGATCAGGATCTGCGGACGGCAGGCCGCTGCAATGGCAATGACGACACGCTGACGCATACCGCCGGAGAACTCGTGGGGGTACTGCTCGTACCGACGCTCGGGGTCGGGGATCCCCACCTTGCCCAGCATCTCGATGGCAGCCTTTTTGGCTTCCTCGCCCTTCAGACCCTGGTGATGCTCAATGCTCTCCTGGATCTGCTTGCCGATCTTCTTCAGCGGGTTCAGGCTGGTCATGGGGTCCTGCATGACCATGGCGATCTTCTTGCCGCGGACACCCAGCCAATCCTTCTCGGTGAACTTGGTCATATCGCGGCCTTCGTACATGATGGAGCCGCCGGTGATCATACCGTTGGCATCCAGCATACCCACAAAGGTCTTGGTGAATACGGACTTGCCCGAGCCGGACTCGCCCACGATGGCAAGGGTCTCGCCTTCGTACAGGTCCAGCGAGCACTTGCGGATGGCGTTCAGCTTGCGGCCGCGCAGGCTAAAAGTGATCTCCACGTCTTTGGCAGAGATAATCGGTTGTCTATCCATTTACGTCTCTCTCTCCAATCTATCAAACGTGGTTGCGCGGATCAGCCGCATCCGACAAAGCGTTGCCCATGATATAGAAAGAAATGGAAATGATGGACACGATGGATGCAGGGAAAACCAGCAGGTACGGATAATCCAGGAAGAAGCCGCGCACCTTGCTCAGGATCAGGCCCAGAGAAGGCGTGTCGATGCCCAGGCCCAGGCCCAGGTAGGACAGCGTGGATTCCAGATTGATGGTGCCCGGGATGGACAGTGCCATACGCAGGATGATAACGGAGACCAGATACGGCAGGATGTTCTTGGTCAGCACGCGCCACAGCGGAGTGCCCAGGCAGCGGGACGCGAGGTTATACTCGCGGTCACGGAACATGAACACCATGTTGCGGACACGGCGTGCCATAGAAAGCCAGTTGATGGCGATCATGGAGATGGCCATGATCCAGAAGCTCTGGCCCACCATCAGGGCGATCAGGGTCATATAGATGATATAGGGCACGTTGTCGATCAGGTTGTACAGCTCCGTGAAGAAGCGGTCCAGACTGCGCACATAGCCCCAGATCAGGCCGAAGATCACGCCCACGATGCTCTCGCCCACGGCGACCACCAGAGCCAGACGGATGGAAACCTGGGTGGCATACCACACCTGGCACCAGTAGTCACGGCCCAGGTTGTCGGTACCGAACCAGTACTCACTGTTGGGCTTGATGAAAGCCTTGCTGGAATCAGAGATCAGGGTAGTGTAGTGATACTTGCCGATGCCCAGCGCAATGAAGGAGAACACCGTCAGCGCCAGGAACAGGATCAGGCAGAAGACAGCGACCTTCTGCTTGAGGAAGTTCTGGATGACAGAACCCCAATAGGAATAGTTGGAGTAGCCGATGCGTTCAGCTTCTTCCGGGGAATAATCCACAAAGTAGAACAGTTCTTCGGGCTTCTTGCCCTCAAAATCCGATGCCTTAGCCATCAGCGAGCCTCCTCCTTTCCGGTCAGAGTAATACGGGGGTCAACCACCATCATCAGCACATCGCCCAGGAACACGCCCACGATGCCCAGCACAGCGTAGAGGATGACCAGGGTCTGCACAACGTTCAGGTCATAGCGCTGGATGGCATCCGTCAGCAGGGGGCCCATGCCGGGAACGGAGAAGAACCGTTCCATCAGCAGGGAGCCGCCCACCGTCAGCAGGATGGACTGGGGGATATACTGCACCATGGGAACCATGGCGTTGCGCAGAACATGCTTAAACATGATCTCGCGGGAGCTCAGGCCCTTGACACGGGCCAGCTTGATATAGTCGCGGGTCAGCTCATCCACCATGTAGCGGCGGGTCCACAGGGCATAGCCTGCAATGGATGCCAGTGAAAGGCAGGTGATGGGCAGCACGCTGGAAGCACTCACATTACGGGTGGAATACAGCGTGGGGAATCCCAGGTACTTGGAACCAAAGACCAGCACCAGAGAATACGACACCAGCGACGGGACCGCGTTGACGAACACGGTGTAGGCCGTGCCGATCCAGTCGAATACCTTGTCCTTGAATGCCGCCTGCAGGATGCCCATCAGCACACCGACCACCAGAGAGATGCCGGAGGCGATGAGGCCCAGACGCATGGAGACACCAAACTTTTTACCAATGACCTTGACCACCGGGGCACCGTTCTGGATGCGGCGGGAAGTGCCGAAGTCCAGATGCAGCAGGTTGTTATAGAACTTGACCAGCTGGGTGGGGATGGGATCGGTCAGGCCAGCAGCCTCCAGAGCGGCGGTCTTCTGCTGATCGGTGAACTTCATGAGCTGTTCCTCAGTGAAGTAGTAGTCCGTCGGCAGGCAGCGCATCATCAGGAAAACTGCTGTTGCGATCAGAAAGATTGTGACAAGCGACTGGAGCAGCCGCTTAACCGTGTATTTTAACATGTTATCGAACCCTTAACTTTTATTTCTACCCTTTCGGGCGGGGAAACGGGGAACTTAAGCCTTGGTAGCTGCGTCGAATGCAGCGGCGAACTCCTCGTACTGCTCGGTGGTGTAAGCCTCTTCGCTGGTCTCCCAGTTGACAGCCTTGTAGTTGCAGGGACCATACATTGCGTTGATCTTGCTGTACTCGTTGGCGTGGGTCAGAGTCCAGGCCACATCGAAGTAGCAGGGGCAGGCCAGAACGTTGTTCAGCATGCAGGCCTCGGCCTTTGCGAAAGCGGCGTAGCGGGCATCGGTATCATCAACGATGGCCTTTGCGGTGTTGACCAGATCGGTGAACTCCTCGTAGCAGGCCACCAGATCCTTCTGCCAGTCAGCGGGGCCGGCCTCCACGACCTTGGCGATGTTGGAGTAGTACCAGCTGTAGTAAGCGTTGTCGTCGTGCAGGGTCTCCTGACCAACGAAGTTGACGGGGTCACCGAAGTCAGCGCCCCAGCCGTTGATGACGAAGCTCTGCAGCTGAGGATTGCGGACTTCCTGGGTGATGGAGGAAACGTAGGTCTTGATGTCCAGCACGATGAAATCATCGCCGAAGCTGTCGGTGAAGCACTGCTTCAGCACGGTTGCGTTGTCCAGAGCGGTGGAGTTGCCGGCGATGATGTAGTAAGCAGCGTGGACGGGGAAGGTGACGCCGATGGCGCTCAGCTCGTCCATGGCCTGCTTCTTCAGGTCAGCGATGTCGCCGTTGTTGGCACGCAGGCGGATCATGGTCTTGCCGTCATAAGACTCCTTGTCGAAGCCCATCTCCTTGGCGACCAGAGTGGTGTACTCCTCACCCTTGGTGTTGTAGCAGACACCGGGCATGGTGTAGTAGTCGTTCTCGCACTTCAGGGGGTTGATCTTGTTGGTACGTGCATACCAGTTGGTCAGCTCCAGGCCCTTGTAGAAGCACTGACGGAAGGCGGTGTTGGCAATTGCCTTGTTCCAGTTGTCGTCGGGAGTGCCGTCCTCGTTGTTCTTCTGATAGTTGAAGTGCATCTGGTAGCTGTACTTCTTGGGGCGCTTCTCACACAGCTGAGCATTGTACTCGCTGTTGGGATCAGCCTGGATGGTGGTCAGGGTGCTCTCGCCCACATCCATCTCGTCCAGCTCACGGTTCTGGTACAGCTGGAAAGTAACGGTGCCGTCGCTGATCATGGTGACGGTGAAGCGGTCGAAGCGGGACACATCGTTTGCACCAAAGTAGTTGGGGTTGGGAATGTAGCTCTTGGTGTTCTGGCTGATGAACTCCTCCACCACATAGGGACCATTGTACCACATGTTGGTGTAATCGCATGCACGGAAGCCCTCAACACCCAGCTCGTTGATCAGATCCTCAGAGACGGGGTAGAAGCTGGTGTAGGCAGCAACGGTATCGAAGTAGGGGCAGGGATTCTTGCAGGTGAAGACCAGGGTGTAGTCGTCCGGAGCCTCAACGCCCACGCCTGCGTCCAGCATATCCTGGTAGGTCAGGTCGGCAGCAGCATCGCCCATATCGCTGGTCTTCTGATAGTAATCAGCAGCACCGGTCAGGGTCTCGCTGGGCATGGAGGTGTTGTTGGCCTGGTTCTTGGCTGCGTTCAGCACCCACTCCAGACCCACGAGGAAGTCCTTGCTGGTCAGGTGAGCCTTGACCTCGCCGTTCACATCCACCCAGTCCACATCGTCGCGGAGGTTGAAGGTCCAAACGGAAGAGTCCTCATTGTGGCTCCACTCCTTGGCCACGGAAGGCACAGCCTTGCCGTAGCAGTCAAAGCTCAGCAGGCCTTCCCACAGGTTGGTGGTGACATTCATGTCGGAAGCCATCTGGCTGTACAGCATGTTCCAGCTCTCCAGCTCACGGTTGGTGCTCTCCCAGGAGATAAACTCCTTCAGCGGGGTAGCGCCGGTGGTGTTGGGAGCGCTGGTAGCACCAGAGGAAGCGGCGGTGGAGCTGCTGCCAGAGTTGCCGCCGCAGGCGGCCAGAATGCCGGCGGCACCAACGACACCGGAAGCCTTCAGAAAGCTGCGGCGGCTGATTGCATGAGACTCGTAGTTGTTGTTCATTGTGTTTTCCTCCCTATAATAATTCCGTGCTTCAGTGCATGGTGCAGGGCGGGATGTCCTGCTGTTTTCCCACTATTCTGCGGAGGTTTTTTGAATCCTGTATTGCCAGGGAATACAAAAGAGCGCAGAAACAGACCCCTCTGTCTGCACCTGTGCTCCTCCCGCAAAACCTTAACACGTCATATATTGTACCATTGAAATAAAAAGATGTCAATGGAACACACACAGCTTTTTCTTCAAAAAGCAAAGTCTGCCGCGCAAAAACGATGAAATATATTTGCTTTTACATGGTAAAGCGTGCAGGAAATTTAACAGACAATGCTGCGGACAAAACAACCGGAATTGTTCTCGTCAAAAAGACACCGTATTTTCTGCTTTATATTCTAAAAGAGCAGGCGCTCCACGCTTTGCGAAGAGCTCCTGCTTTTGGAAAACAGAATTATTAAAACAAGTCACCGTGCCAGAGCGTTCTGGATCTTTGCAAAATCCTCCAGCGTCAGGGCCTCGGGACGGATGCGGGCATCGAAACCGGCGGCTTCAATGGCAGCGGTCACGGCATCCTTGGGCATCCCCAGGCCGCTGGCAATGGCATTGGCGGCAGTCTTGCGCCGCTGGCCAAAGGCCGCGCGGACAAGGGCAAAGTAGCCCTCCTCGTCCTCCACCTGCACGGCGGGGGTGGGGCGGATCTCCATCCGCACCACAGCGCTGGTCACTTTGGGGGCCGGGTAAAAGCTGCCCGGGGCGGCGGTGAACATCATCTTAGAGGTCGCGTAATAGCTCACCGCACAGCTGATGGCACTGGAGGCCCGGGTGCCCGGGGCGGCGGCCAGACGATCGGCTGCTTCCTTCTGCACCATCACAGTCAGGCTCTCGATGGGCAAGCGGTCACCCAGCAGCTTCATCACAATGGGGCTTGTAATATAGTAGGGCAGGTTGGCGCAGACTGCCACCGGCATCCCGGGGAACTCCTGCGCGATCAGGGCTTTCAGGTCTACCTTGAGCACATCCTGCAGGACCAGCTTGAAATTGTCCACACCGGCCATGGTCTCGGCCAGCAGGGGCGGCAGGCGCTCGTCCACCTCGATGGAGACCACCTTTGCCGCCCGCTTTGCCAGCTCCCGGGTCAGCACGCCGATGCCGGGGCCGATCTCGAGCACGCCGTAGCGCTTGTCCACGCCGCTGGCATCCGCGATCTTGGGGGGCAGGCCGGGGTTGACGATAAAGTTCTGGCCAAAGCCCTTGGAGAGGGCAAAATCATATTTTTCGCACAGGGCGCGCACATAAGACAGGTCGGTCAGTTCTGGCATGGCTCTATCCTTTCTTTTCCAAAATAACCCTCTCAGTCTCGCTTCGCTCGCCAGCTCCCCCAAAGGGGGAGCTTTTGACAAAACCGCAAATTTTGCATGAATTGCCAAGACCTCGCCCTTCGGGAGAGGTGGCAGCGCGTCAGCGCTGACGGAGAGGGTTGTTCTCTTATTCTTGACTACTGGATGCAGTGCTCTCCCCTGCTGCTTCACTTTCGGCGGGCGCGGTCTCTGCCGGAGTGCTCTCGGCAGATGCAGCCTCAGCGTCCCCTTCCGCTACGCTCTCGGCGGCGGCGCTGTCGGCAGCCTCACTGGAAGCCGCTTCGTTGACACCGCTCACGGTGGTGGTGCCGCTCATCTGCTGGGCAGTGCTCACGGCACGCTGGATCTGGGGATCGTTCTCCACAGTGTAATCATAGTATGCGGTCTGCTCGTCCGCAGTCAGGGGCCGCTCCACATCCACGGTCAGGCCGGTGCCGTCAAAGCAGCTGCCGTCGCCGCAGACCAGCTTTGCCACGGTGACCACCACGGCACTGCCATCGGACAGGCGCTGGGGGCTGCTCTGGATGGTGCCCTTGCCCTGCGTGGTGGTGCCCACCAGACGGGCACCATTCAGGGTGCGCAGGCTGCTGGCAAAGAGCTCCGCCGCGCTGGCGGTGCTGCCGTTGACCAAGCAGACCACGGGCAGGTCGATCTGGGATTCGCTGGTGCTGGTGCCCAGCAGTGTCTGGGTGCCGTTCTTGTCCTCAGCAAAGGCCAGCGTGCCCTCCGGGGCGATCAGGTCGATGCACTGAATGGCATCGTCCAGCAGGCCGCCGCCGTTATCACGCAGGTCAAACACCAGGCTGCCCGCGCCGCTGGCGCTCAGGCTGCGGATGGCGTAATCCAGCTCGCTGGGGGTGGTGGAATCAAACTGGCGGATCCGGATGTAGCCCACATTGCCCTGCACCATCTGGTAATCCACGGTGGTGGAACTGTAGCCGGAGTGGGTCAGGTCAGCGGTGTGCTCGGCGGCCTCGCTGTCCAGCCAGGTCACATTGACGGTGGTGCCGCTCTCGCCGCGCAGGCGGGTCTGGATGGCATCCACGCTGCTCATGCTCTTGACATCGGTGCCGTCCACAGCGGTGATGTAGTTGCCGACCTGAATGCCTGCCTCCTTGGCGGGGGATTCATCGTAGACCTTGATGACCTTGGCATAGCCGGACTGATCCACAGCCAGCTCCACGCCAATGCCGATCAGGGTGCCGTTCTGGGTATTCATCAGCTCCGTATAGGCGGTAGCGCTGAAATAGCGGGCGTACTTGTCGCCGGTGCCCAGCAGGTAGCCAGCCGTCAGGCGGTCGTAGAGGGTGGTCTCATCGATGGGATAGTAATCGTTGCTGCGGACATAGCGGTCCACCTCAGCGATCTTGTTGTACATGCTTTCCTTTTCCTTCACGCTGGAAACGGTGCTGTCAAACAGGCGCATCGCCACCAGCATGGTAATGGAAAAGGTAACGGTCATGGCCAGGATGACGATGCTGACCGCCATGCCGACCGATATCTTACGGTTCATCTTCTTCCCTCCTCTGTCAGACCAGCAGCATCATAACCACGCTGCCCAGCATGGAAAGTGCAAAGATCCCTGCCAGGATCAGACAGCCCACGCGCAGGATGCGCTTGCGTTTTTCTTCCTTCATAAGCCCTGACGGCCTCCTTTGATACAATGCAGATTATTTCATGGGGATATAACCACGGGGGTTGACGGCATTGGCCTTGGAGCCGCCCTTCCAGACCTCCAGATGGAGGTGGTTGCCGGTAGAGTTGCCCGTGCTGCCCACATAGCCGATGATCTCGCCCTGCTGGACATACTTGCCCGCCGAGGTGGCGACCGACCGCATGTGGCCGTACAGGGTGCTGTACTGGTTGCCATCGGACATTTTGCCGTGGTAGATGATGACATAGTTGCCGTAGCCGCCGCTGGACCAGCCCGCCACCTGCACATAACCGCTGGCGGCTGCATAGATAGGCGTGCCGCCCGGGGCGGCAAAGTCGGTACCGGCGTGGAGCTTGTTGACCCCCGTAACGGGGTTCTTGCGCCAGCCGTACTCACTGGAAATGCGGCTATAGCTCTTGAGCGGGCAGATGAAGCCGGTAAAGCTCAGAGTGGGCTTGGAGGCAGCGGCCGCAGCGATCATCTTCTGGATCTGCTTCTTGACCGCCTCATAGTTCATCTCGTCCGATTCAATGGCGGCCTGCGCGTCCTTCTGGGCCTGCTGCGCCTCGGCAGCGCTCATCTGGGCGGCGGCCACGCTGGAGTTGAGCTCGTTCTGCTTGGCACGCATCTGGCTGTTCTGGGCATCCAGATCTGCCTTTTTGCTTTGCAGCTCGCTGCGCTGGGATTCCAGCGTCAGCTTATCGCTTTCCAGCGCTTCCTTAGCGTTCTTCATGTTGTCCAGGATCTCGGTGTCCTTGATGGAGATGTCCTGCATGACCTCGTTGAAGGTCAGCAGCTCATACAGGTCGTTCACCGCGGACAGCATGGCAACGCTGCCGCCGTCCCGCAGCTCCTGCATGGCAGCCATGTGCTGCTTGAAATCCCCCCACTGGTCGGCGATCTCCGCTTCTTTTTCGGTGATCTGCTGTTCCTTGGCGGCGATCTCCTGTTCCTTCAGGCCGATGCTGTTCTGCACCTCGGCGATCTGGCCCTTCAGCACGCTGATCTGGCTCTGGACCACCGTGACCTTTTCCTTCAGCTCCGATTCCAGCGCCTTGGCGGCCTGCTCCTTCTTTTTTGCATTGGACAGTTCCTTTTTGTGCTGTACAATGGACTGGGAGAGCTTATCCAGCTTGTTCTGCAGGCTGGACATGCTGGTAGCCGCCGTGGCCGGGTAGACCGAAACGCTCAGCAGCAGGCAGGCCGCTGCCAGAAACAGGCTGGCGGCGCGCATGGCCCGGCTGTGCCCGGGGGCGGGCTTTGCGTGGGTGGGGGTATACATAAGGTGCAGGCGGAAGCCCGCAGAGTGTTTTGCTTGTTTCACAGAGAAGGCTCCTTTCGCTTACACATTCAGATGCTTGCGGATGGAGAACATGCTGCCCAGCGCACCCACCAGCGCACCACCGGCCAGACTGTACGTCAGGATGGTGGGCCAGACGGCATCCACAGGCACCATGGCGGTGCCCATGAGCAGCTGCCACAACCCGCCCAGCGTGCTGGAGGCCTGCACGATGTAGGCATAGCCGAAGATACCGGCTACCGAGGTGATGGCACCGGAGATCAGGCCCATGGTCAGGCCCTCCACAAAAAAGGGCAGGGTGACAAGGTGGTTGGTTGCGCCCACATACTTCATGATCTCGATCTCACGGCGGCGGGCAAAAACGCTCAGGCGGATGGTGCTGCCCACCGTGATGATGCTGACCGCCATCAACACCAGGATCACGATCTGGCCCACCTTGGTCACGGCCTGCTGGACCTCCACAAAGGTCTGGGTCATCTCAATGGGGGCGGTAACGCTGTACACGCCCGGAATGCTCTGGAAGTTCTGGCTCATGGCCTGCATCTGGCTCAGATCCGCCAGAGAGACACGGTAGTTGGCCTTGAAGGGGTTATCATTCTCAAATTCGTCCAGCAGAACGGCGTAATCCGCCATGTACCCACGGTATTGGTTGAGCACATCCTCCTTGGACATGTACTGCACCCGGCTCACGCCCGGGGTGGCAGTGATGCGCTCCCCTACCGACTGGATGGTGGCATCGTCGGCTTCGGGGTCCACATAGACCACCATTTCGTTCTGCTGGCCCAGATAGTTCACCATGCTGTCCACATTGACTTCCGCCAGCGTGGCAAAGGTGTTCAGGGTCATACAGACGCTCAGGGAAGCGATGCAGGCAATGGTCATGGCCCAGTGCTTGCCCAGGTTGCGCACACCGCGCACCACAAGGAAACCGAACGTAGAAGGCTTCATCATACCAGCGACACCTCCATTTCCAGTTCCTTCGGGTCTACGGGCGGGTGGGGGATCATGGAGCCCGTGGGCACATCCGAGATGATGTGTCCGCCGGACAGGGTGACCACGCGGCGGTCAAAGTGACGGACCAGCTCGTGCTCATGGGTGACCACCAGCACAGTGATGCCCATCTCGCTGACACGCTCCAGCAGCTCCATCATCTCAAGGCTCAGTTCGGGGTCGATGTTGCCGGTGGGCTCGTCCGCAATCACCAGCTTGGGGGCGTGGGCCAGGGCGCGGGCCACAGCCACACGCTGCTGCTCACCGCCGGAGAGCAGGTCGGGGTAGACCTTTGCCTTGTCCTCCAGGTGGACAAGCTCCAGCATGTAATTCACGCGCTCCTTGATCTGCTTGTGCCCGATGTTGGTAACATGCATGGCAAAGGCAATGTTCTCGTAAACGGTCATGGTGGGGATGAGCCGGAAATCCTGAAAGATGATGCCCATCTGACGGCGCAGGTAGGGGATCTTGCGGCGGCGCAGGCGGGCAACATCCTGCCCGTTCACCAGCACGCGGCCCTCGGTGGGGGTCTCCTCGCGCAGGATCAGCTTGAGCAGGGTGGATTTGCCCGCGCCCGAGTGACCCAGCAGAAAAACAAACTCGCCGTCATCCACATGGAAGTTGACATCCTCCAGGGCAGGCTTTGCGTTGTGCTTGTACTGCTTTGAAACGTGTTCAAAATCTATCATGCGTTTTTCGCTCCCAATAATTTTCTCCAAACCAAAAAGAACCGGCCAGCATCGGTTTCGAGCGGCCGGTTCTGCGCCGACGGCTTTGCGCCGCAAGCGTTTGCTTAATATTTGGCCGGGTTGTTGGACAGGTACTTCTTGACCATCAACGCCACCTTAAAGACGATGGCATCGTCGAACTCACGCAGATCCAGACCGGTCAGTTTTTTGATCTTTTCCAGACGATACACCAGCGTGTTGCGGTGGACAAACAGGCCGCGGCTGGTCTCAGACACATTCAGGTTGTTCTCGAAGAAGCGCTGGATGGTGAACAGGGTCTCCTGATCCAGGCTCTCGATGCTGCCCTGCTTGAACACCTCGCGCAGGAACATCTCGCAGACAGTGGTGGGCAGCTGGTAGATCAGGCGGGCAATGCCAAGGTTGTCGTAGCGGATGATCTGCTTCTCGGTGTCGAACACCTTGCTGACCTCCATGGCGATCTGGGCTTCCTTGAAGGAGGTAGCCAGATCCTTCACATTGGAGATGGGGGTACCGATGCCGACCACAGCCTTGATGTAATGCTCACCGGACAGGGTGTCCACGATGCTGGCAGCCAGCTTCTCCATATCGGTGCGGTCGATGCCCTTGCGGATCTCCTTGACCAGCACGGTGTCTGTCTCGCTGATATTGAACACAAAGTCCTTCTGCTTGTCCGGGAACAGGCTGCTGACCACATCGTAGGCGGAGATGTCGCCGCCGGAGGTCACGCGCACAATGAACACCACGCGGGAAACATCGGTGGCAAAGTGCAGCTCACGGGCCTTGGCGTAGATATCGCCGGGCAGGATGTTGTCCAGCACCACGTTCTTGATGAAGTTGGCTTTGTCGAACTTTTCATCGTGGTACTGCTTGATGCTCTGCAGGCTGATGGAGAGCAGGGCCGCAAACTGGCCCGCAGTCTCGTCCGCGCCTTCCACAAACACAGCATAGTCGTTATGCTTTGCGCTGGAGAACTGCTGATAGGTGTAGCCATCCCGCACAAAGCGGTCGCCGGCCGTCAGGCGCTCTGCCATAAAGCCCTCGCGCACCTCTCCGATCAGGTTCAGCTCCGAGCAGGAGATCACAGCGCCGGTCTCATCCACCACACCGACCACACGATCGATGGCATCTTTCATCTGGTAGATCACGCTCTGGAATACTCTATTGGCCATAAATGGATACCCCTTTTCCTCTTTTGTGCAAGCCGCAGGGGCGAGATTGTCGTTTTTAACAATTTCGCCGCTTTACATTATCTATTTTACACAAAAGAATTTACTTTTGCAACATATTTCACCAAAATATTTTTGACTTTCTTGGTGAAATTATCTTTCGGGGGTATTTTCAGGCCCAAAAAGCACTGTTTTGCGTGGTTCTTGTGAATATTTTACCGGCAAAATGTGATGTTTTTTTGAAAATCAGGTGAAAAGCAGTCAGGCTCCGGTGGTAATTGCTGTCACTTCCTCCGCAGAAAGCTCCCGCCACTGCCCCGGTGCAAGGGCCGGGTCCAGTGCAAGCCCGCCGATGGCATCCCGGTGCAGGGCGTTCACGCCCGCGCCGTACACACCGAACATCCGCTTGATCTGGTGGTACACCCCCTGCCTGAGCCTGACTTTCACGGTCAGGCCGTCCGGGGTCAGAGCTTCCACCTCTGCCGGGGAGAGGGCGGTGCCATCCGCCAGCGTCACGCCCTCGGCAAAGCCCTTGCGCATTTCCTCGGTCAGCGGTGTGTCAATGACCACCGTGTAGGTCTTGGAGACGTGGCGCTTCGGGGCAAGGATCTCGTGGGCGAAGCCGCCGTCATCCGTCAGCAGAACAAAGCCGGTGCTGGTCTTGTCCAGCCGGCCGGCCGGGAACAGCTCCCGCCGGGGGTAGGCATCCCCGATCAGATCCACCACGGTGGTATCCCGCTTGTCGGTGGAAGCGCTCACCACGCCCTCAGGCTTGTTGAGCATCAGGTAGACGAACTGCTGGTAAGCAAGCGGCGCACCGTCCACCGCCACGCTGTCCCCTTCCCTGAGCTGGGTGTCCCCCTTTTTGCACACCGCGCCGTTCACCGTCACCCGTCCCCTGTTCAGCAGGGTCTTTGCCTCGCTCCGGGTGCATTGCGCCGTCTCGGCCAGATATTTGTCTAGTCGCATAGGTTCTCCTTTTCCGGTTATAGCAAAGCTGCGCCCTGCCCAAAGGCGGAGCGCAGCGATAGATTTTGCAGTTCAGTGGACCGGGAGTTTCTCCGAGGACCGTCCGCTGGGGTGGGACCCTGCTGCCGCAGGCAGTAGGGCGGGCGATGGAATGGCCCGAGCCGTGTCCGAGGAGAAAGCTACCGGGCCACACCCTTAAACGCTCAGAGAAGCGTGCTGTTCCACAGCATCGGGGTTGGCATCAAAGATGGGCTGGAGCACATTTGCAATGAACTCCTCCACCTGCTGGGGTGCACGGCCCACAAAGTTTTCGGGCACCAGACCGGCCACGATCTCCTCCTTGGTCAAGCCAAAGGCGGGGTCGGCTGCAACGCGGTCCACCATATCGTTGGGCAGGCCCTCTTCCTTGACCTGCTTGCCAGCGGCAATGGCGTGCTGGCGCAGGCGCTCGTGGAGCTCCTGACGGTTGCCGCCCTTTTCCACAGCCTGCATCATAATGTTCTCGCTGGCCATGAAGGGCAGCTCTGCCATCAGGCGGCTGCGCACCACTTTGGGGTAGACCACGATTCCGTCGGTGACATTGAGCATGATGTTCAGGATGGCATCGGCAGCCAGGAAACCCTCGGCCATGGCAACACGCTTGTTGGCGCTGTCGTCCAGAGTGCGCTCAAACCACTGGGTGCCGGTGGTGAAGCTGGGGTTCAGCACATCCACCATCAGGTAGCGGCTCAGGGCGCAGATGCGCTCACACCGCATGGGGTTGCGCTTGTAAGGCATGGCGGAGGAACCGATCTGGTTCTTCTCAAAAGGTTCTTCCATCTCCTTGAAGTTAGCCAGCAGACGCAGGTCGGTGGCAAACTTCATGCAGCTCTGGGCAATGCCTGCCAGAGCGTTCAGGATAAAGGCATCCACCTTGCGGCTGTATGTCTGGCCGGACACGGGGATCACGGCATCCGGGGCAAAGCCCATCTCCTTGGCAATGGAAGCATCCACAGCGCGGATCTTGTCTGCATCGCCCTTGAACAGCTCCATAAAGGAAGCCTGGGTGCCGGTGGTGCCCTTGACACCGCGCAGCTGCAGGGTGGCAAGGCGGTGGTCGATCTCGGCAAGATCCATCACCAGCTCGTTGGCCCACAGGGTGGCACGCTTGCCCACGGTGGTGGGCTGTGCAGGCTGGCAGTGGGTATAGGCCATGCAGGGCATGTCCTTGTACTCCTCAGCAAAGCGGGAGAGCTTTGCCAGCACACCGATCAGCTTTTTGCGAATGAGCTCCAGGCCCTGCCGCATCACGATGATATCGGTGTTATCGCCCACATAGCAGCTGGTGGCACCCAGATGGATGATACCTGCTGCCTTGGGGCACTGCTGGCCGTAGGCGTAAACGTGGCTCATCACATCATGGCGCACCAGCTTCTCGCGCGCAATGGCGACCTCGTAGTTGATGTCGTCCACATGGGCTTCCAGCTCGGCCACCATTTCGGGGGTGATATTGGTCAGGCCCTGCTCCATCTCGGCCCGGGCCAGCGCCACCCACAGGCGGCGCCAGGTGCGGAACTTGTTGTCATCCGAGAAGATGTACTGCATCTCGTCGGAAGAATAACGGGTAGAGAAGGGGCTGATATAACGATCATGCTGTGACATTGGTTGTTTCCTCCTGAAAGTGACTCCCCCAGCCGCCTTCCGGCGACAGCCCCCTCGAAGAGGGGGCCTTTCAGTCTCCCTCGGAGAGGGAGGTGGCATCGCGTCAGCGATGACGGAAGGAGTTTTTTTCTATTCTACCATCAAACCTTGAAATAGTCTACGCCGCCCTCAAAGATCGGCTGATATTTATCGCCGGTGACGTTCTTGTACAGGTACTCGCCGCTGCGCTCCGAGTGGC
>ERZ506999.316-NODE-316-length-24095-cov-4.967554_pt1 | contig 24095 bp, 17 predicted proteins | sample MGYA00512881_ERZ506999 | MGnify/ENA metagenome assembly ERZ506999
CGATGGCAAACGCCAGCGACGTGTCCTTGACCAGCGTGATGATCTCGTTGCCCATGGGGGGCAGGATGCGCTTGACGACCTGAAGCAAGGTCACCTTGAAAAAGATCTGTGTCTTGGTCATGCCAAGCACCTGCCCGGCCTCGGTCTGCCCCTTGGGCACTGCTTCAATGCCGCCGCGGTAGATCTCAGAAAAATAGCAGGCATAGTTGATGGCAAAAGCCACCACCGCCGCCACCATCCGTCCGCCGGAGCCGGAGGGCCAGGGGTTGTTCATGCCCAGCAGGCCGGGGCCCAGATAGATCACAATGATCTGCAGCATCAGCGGGGTGCCGCGGATGATCCAGACAAAGGTCTTGACCAGCCCGGCCAGCGGCTTGCAGCGGCTCATGGAGCCAAACGAGACCACCAGCCCCAGCGGCAACGCAAACAGCAGTGTCAGGGCAAAGAGCTCACAATTGAGCAGGAACGCGCCGGACAGGCGCATAAGAATCACAGACACAAAAACACACCTTTTTTATTCAGAATCCATATTCCCTTCCATCACCGTCGGTGAAAGTCCCCTCTGCTCGGGAGCCTTTCACGCATCGGCAACAAAAAGCCTCCCTCACCGAGGGAGGTTGCATCGCATCGCGATGACGGAAGGAGTTTTTCAACAAATTCAGTCAGCCAGTGCCAGATCGTACTTATCGGCCAGTGCCTGCATAGTACCATCGGCCTTCAGTGCATCAAAGGCCTCATCCACAGCGGCGGCAGCATCACTGCCCTTGCGGAATGCCACGCCGTACTCCTCGGCGTTCAGCTCGTCCACGATCTTCAGGTCGGCATAGTCAGTGCCCTCACCGATCATGGCGTTGGCCAGGGTCAGGTCAAGTACAGCGGCATCGGCAGTGCCTGCGGCAACTTCCATCAGGCAGTCGGTCTGAACGCTCTTGGAAACGTAATCAGCCTGTGCCAGGTTCTCGTCTCCCTCAATGGCGGCCTCACCGGCGGAACCAGCCTCGGCGACCACAGTCTTACCCACCAGATCAGCGGTAGAAGTATAATCGGTGCCATCTTTCACAACGACCACCTGTGCATTCTTTGCATAAGCCTTGGTGGTAGCGGTGTTCTGCATAATGTCATCGGTCAGGGTCATACCGTTCCAGATGCAGTCGATGCTCTTGGCATCCAGCTCCACGACCTTGGTATCCCAGTTGATCTCCACAAACTCCGGCTCCACGCCCAGCTTTTCGCAGACAGCGGTGGCCAGCTCGGTATCAAAACCGGTGAAGTTGCCATCGGCATCGGTGTAGTTCATGGGCTCGTAAACCGTGTAGCCAATGACCAGCTTCCCCTTGCCCTTGATGTAATCCAGATCGCTGCCTGCAGCCTGGGATGCGGCAGCACTGCCGGAAGCAGAGGCCGAAGCAGATGCGGCAGTGGAAGTGGAAGCGGCACCGCCGCAGGCGGCAAGACTCAGTGCCATGGCACCGGCCAGGAATGCGGATACAAGACGTTTCATATACGGTTCCTCCCTCAGTGGCAAGCAGCTTCGTTTTATTGCTTTACCATGCTAAATTGCTAAACTGTGGTTATAGAATAGCGCGTTTTCTGCCATTTGGCAAGGGGGAAAACTGATTTTTCGCAGTTTGCTCAAATCTTTACCGCTTTACCACGGCAAAGCAGTCATTTTGACAAAACAAAAAAGCCGCGTCGGCAGCTGCCAGACGCGGCGAGAGGTTTCTCTCTGAAAACGCAGCGGAATGCCACCGCCCCCCTATCCGGGAGAGCCGGTGCGCGATTGCGAGACCGAAAAGGGTTTCCTCCTCAGCTCAGGGCATCCAGCGCCGCCTTTTGCAGATCGGTGATGTCAATGGTACACAGAGCCTTCAGGTCGGCATCGCCGCCGGAAAGCCCGGCGATCTCGGTGCGGGTCTTGCCCTTGAGGGCATCGCAGAAGCCCTCGCTGTGCTCGTACCACTCCTTACCCAGCGCCGATGCGCCGCGCATCCCGTAGTCCTCACCCAGCTCCAGCTTGGTCTTGACGAGGTCCGGGGCTGTCACACCGCCGTCCGACACCACCGTCAGGGCCGGCTCGGCCATATCCGCAACGGCACTTGTTACACGGTGATCCGCATCGGTGGTCAGTGCCACGATGCTCACATCCACCTGCGCATTCACATCCTTGTCATCGGTGGCGGTGATGTCCGAAGTCCCGTTCACCGCTTCGATGCCCAGCGCGGCCCTGTCGCCCTTGGCGGCACCCAGTGCCCTGGCATTGGCGCAGGCCCGGGTCACGGCATCCCGGTAGCGATCCACAGCAATGGTGCAACCGCTCAGCAGGTCGGCATCCGTGGGCTTGCCGTCCTTATCCACTTTGAGCATGGAGACCTGTTCCGGGGTCATGCCGATCAGGTAATTGGCAAAGGCATCCGCCTGTTCCGCCCATCCCTTTTTCAGGGAAGAGACCTCGGCCAGCGGGTAATCGTCCCCCTTCTGACGCTTGGTGCGCCAGTCGGTGGGCAGGGTCACATGGCCGGTGCTGTCCGCCGAAACAGACACTTCCAGCTCGTCCAGCAGAACACTCTCCAGTTTGCCCTCGCCATCCAGCAGGACAGCGGCCGCTGCCAGTTCAATTTTCCCTGCCCTGTCCTGATCGGTGGCCTCTGTCACCACACCCAGACCGGTTTTCCATGCCGCTGTCTGGGTCTGTGCGGAGGATGTGCCGCTGCTTCCGCTCATGCTGCCGGAGCTGCCCGACCCGGCGTTCGTTTTGCCGCAGGCAGTCAGCAGCAGCGCCGCCGCCATGGCACAGCTCCAAAGAGCCCGATGGTTCTGATTCATAGATACGCTCCCTTTCCACACGGCCCGTTGGGCCTTTGCCCCATAGTATGTCCAGAAGAGCGTAAGATTACGCAGCCGACGGGAGTTTTCCAAAGCAAGTGTCCGCTGGGGTGGGACCCTGTTGCCGCAGGCAATAGGGCGGGCGATGGAATGGCCCGTTTCACTTGCGTGGAAAAGCTCCCCGCGTGCTGCGCGCAGCCGCTTACATCAACGGGCTCAGCAGCCGCAGCACGCCGTCCAGTGCTGTGCCCGGCAGATTGGTGCGACAGTCGGACCGCATGATCTCCCGGCACTGCGGCAGGGTGTGCTCCACATCCTTACGCAGAGCGGCGATCTGGCTGTTATGGAAGAGCAGTGTTCCGCACTCAAAGTGGAGAAACAGGCTCCGGTAATCCATATTGATGCTGCCCACCACGGCCACGCGGTCATCACTGACATAGCACTTGGCATGAAGGAAGCCGGGCGTGAATTCATAAATGCGTACGCCCGCCCTGAGCAGGGGCAGATAGTAGGAGCGGCTGAGCCGGAACACCAGCTTCTTATCCGGGATCCCGGGCAGGATGAGCCGCACGTCCACCCCGCGCTTGGCCGCACTTTTCAGAGCATCCAGCATCTCTTCGCCCACGGCCAGGTAGGGCGTGTAGATATAAACATATCTCTGGGCCTGAGAGAGGATGTCCAGATAAACCGTCTCGGCCAGCGGTTCCTCGTCCAGCGGGCTGTCCGCGTAGGGCTGCACCACGCCATCCTGCACTGCGGGCAGGCGGGTGGGCGCAAAGGCGGTGTAATCGGTCTCCTGCAGGCGGAAGGCGTTCCATACATTGAGGAACATCACGGTAAAGTTCCAGACAGCGGCACCCTCCAGCCGGATGGCCGCATCCTTCCAGTAGCCAAAGCGCTGCTCTGCATTGATATACTCATCCGCCAGATTCACGCCACCGGTGTAGGCCACATTGCCGTCAACCACCACGATCTTGCGGTGGTCGCGGTGGTTCATCACCAGCGAGACCAGCGGCACCACCGGGTTGAAAGGGATGCAGCGGATATGCGCCTTCTCCATGCGGATGACAAAATCACTGGGCAGGCCCAGCAGGCTGCCAAAATCATCGTAGATCAGCCGCACATCCACGCCCTGGGCGGCCTTGCGGCGGAGGATCTGCTCCACACCGTCCCACATTTTGCCGGAGCGGAGGATAAAGAATTCCAGAAAGATGAACTTTTCCGCCTTGTCCAGATCCGCCAGCAGCTGGGGATACATCTCCTCCCCGCAGGAAAAGTAGTGAGCAGCGGTATCCCTCCAGGCCGGATACGGCCCGAACTTTGCCACATAGCGGCTCAGGTTCCGGCTGGAGATATCCAGCGCATCGGTCAGGCCCTCGGGCTGGGCAAGCTCGGTCTGATGGGCCTGTTCCACCTTCTGCATCCGCTCCCGCAGATACTTGGCGGGGGCCTTGTTGCCAAAAGCCAGATAAAGCGCGCCGCCCAGCAGGGGCAAAAGACCGATCAGAACGATCCAGCCGATCTTATAAGCGCTGTTTTCATCCTTGCGCACCAGATACAGCACGATCAGGATGCTCAGCGCCTTCAGGGCACCGTTCAGCCAGACCCGCCCCGCCGTAAACGACCAGAACGCCCAGAGCAGCCAGAGCACCTGTAAAGCCACCAGCACCACTGTGATCGTGACACGGTTGAAGATGCGGTTGAAAAACTTGACGATGGGCAATCTGAACATGTGGTATCCCTCCCCTGCCGCCCGCGGCGATTTTTGATGCTGTTAGTATAGCGCAGAGCGGAAGATTTTGCAAACAAAAAAGCGCCCACAACGGCTTTCCCCGCTATGAGCGCCTATTCAATCGTGGGCAGAAGTTTTTCGCGGGTTGTCCGCTTATGCTTCCGCGTCCTCATAACCAACCAGCAGGCCGCCCAGCTCTGCATAATAGCTGCACAGACCGCCGCATTCGCTGATGTCCACCTTTGCTCCATCAAACACAGCCTTTACCATGTGCTTCAGGCGCTCGGCGGCAGCGGGATTGCCGCAGTGAGAGATATGGAGCCTGCCGTTGGTGTAGCCGTGCTCCTTGAGTTCCAGAACGATGCGCTCCAGCGCACCATGCTCGCCACGGGTCTTGCAGAGAACATCCAGCTCTCCGGCCTCACTTGCCTGTCCGATGACCCGGATGCCCAGCATCCGCGCCACAGCAGCAACGGCAGGCTTCACGCGGCCATTGCGGGCCAGATTGGCCAGCGACTCCAGCGAGAAGAGCAGATGGGTGTGCTTGTGGTAGCGGAGCATCTCTTCACAGATCTCGTCAAACTCCCTGCCCTCAACCAGCAGATCCCGCAGATGCTCGGCCAGCAGGCGCTGCTCCGGGCCGGTGGAAAGGCTGTCCAGCACGAACACCCGCTTGCCGGGATTCTCCTGCTGGTATTCCTCGGCGGCCAGCTGGGCAGCATTGTAGCTGCCGGACAGAGTGCCCGTGATGGTGATGGCATACACCTCATCGGCTCCCTCGTAGGCGGCCAGCCAATCGCTGACGTTGGGGCAGGAGGTCGAGGTCTTGCCCTTATAGGTACGCAGGGTCTGGGCCATGCCCAAGGCATCCATTGTGCCGTTGTCCAGATATTCGGCATCGTCGGTGATGATCTTCAGGGGAACGCATTCAAAATCCACGCCCTGCAAGGTGTACAGGCTGGCAGAGGAATCCACAACAATCTTGGTGTTCATAAGCATTTATCTCCATTCCGGCGGCAAAGGATGCCGCAGTTTTTCCTGTTGTTTTGAATCACTATATCAGTTTTTCAAAAACCTGTCAACTGTTTTCTTGAATTATTTCAAAAGTTTTTAATTTCCTGTTGACCTCATTTCCAAAACATGGTATACTGTCCGCATGAAATTAGAATCAAACCGCCGCGTTGCGGCCTGCGCCGCAGGGTTTGCCCTGCCCCGGTATGCAGAACTCCCCACCGTAGGGCTTTATCTGGATCAGAGTGTACAGTTTGTCAACGGGTGTTTCCGCACATTTCAGGGGGTGGAGCTCACCGCTTCCATGGTGAGCAACTACGTTAAGAAAGGGATCATCAGCCACCCCATCAAAAAGAAGTATACCCGGGATCAGCTGGCCTGCCTGATCTACATCGTAGTTTCTAAAAATGTCCTGTCCATGGAAAACATCGACAGTCTGTTCAAGATGCAGCGGGCGCATTATACCTCCGCGCAGGCCTATGATACCTTTTGCGATGAGCTGGAGAATTACCTGCCCTATGTGTTCGGCCTGACCAAAAGCTTTTCCGAGCTGGAGCCGGATGTTGATGATGCACGCACGCTCCTGCGCAGCACCATCATCTCGGCTGTAAACAAGATCTATCTGGACTGCGTTTTCACCGACCTGCGGCAGGAGCAGGCCCTCTGGCCCGATATCCTGCCGGATCTAGCATGATAACAATAAAAATAGCCCTCTCCGTCATGCTTTGTAAAGCAATGATGGAGAGGGCCATTTTTTCTTAAAATGTAAGCGTGGGGCTGATCTCATTGCGGCGTTGGGCCTGCACGATGCAGTCCTTTTCCGGCACGACACCCGCCGCACCCAGGGTGTTGAACATGGTCTGCAAAGCAAGCGCCGGGGTGTTGTTCTCCTGCGAGAGATGGCAGAGGGCAAACTTCTTGCATCCCTCCTGGATCAGTTCCAGCAGCTTTGCCGAGCACTCATCGTTGGAGAGGTGGCCCCGGTTGGACTCGATGCGGGAGCGCAGGTAGTAGGGATACCGCCCGCTGCGGAGCATGTGGAGGTCGTAGTTGCTTTCCAATGCCACCAGGTCACAGCCGCTCAGGGCCTGATGCACCGGCGGGGTCAGGACTCCCAGGTCGGTGGCAATGGTCATGGTCTTGTTGTCCGGGGTGTGGATGCGGTAGCCCACGCAGGGCACATCGTGGCTGGTGGGGAACATCGTCACACCGAAATCTCCCACATCCTCTTCCCCGCCGGACAGGGTGCGCAGCGCACAGCTGGCGGGCACGATGCCGTTTGCATCCAGAAAATCCAGCGTATCGTCTGCGCCGTATACCGGCAGCGGATTCTTTTTGAGGAAGGTAGCCAGCCCCTTGACGTGGTCAGAGTGCTCATGGGTGACCAGAATGCCCGCACAATCGCTGATGTTCAGGCCCAGCTCCTTGAGCGCCGCCGAGGTGGTGCGCACGCCCTTTCCCATATCGATGATGATGTACTTTTCCCCCGTACGCACCACGCTGCAGTTACCGGAGGAACCAGAGTATAACGAGATGAATTCAGACATTTCAAACCTCAAGAAACGAACCTCTCCGTCATGGCTTCACAAAAGCTCCCTGTCAGGGGAACTTCTGCAAAACAGACTGAGAGGTTCTGAATGATCACATTGCTGATTCCAGTGCGGCAGGCATCCGCTCCACCTTGCTGATCTCAGCGCCCAGGCCGCGCAGCTTTTCCACGATGTTCTCATAGCCGCGCTCAATGTGGCCGATTTCCTCGATCTCGCTGGTGCCGTCTGCCATCAGGGCAGCAACGACCATGGCCGCACCGGCACGCAAGTCAGAAGCGCGCAGGGGGGCGGGGTTCAGTTTGTCCACACCCTCAAACACGGCCACCTGACCGTCCACTTGCACCATTGCGCCCATCTTGCGCAGCTCGTCCACATAGCGGAAGCGGTTGTCCCACACGCTCTCGGTGATGGTGGAGGTGCCCTTCGCCACGCTGAGCAGCACACCCATCAGGGGCTGCATATCGGTGGGGAAGCCCGGGTGGGGCATGGTGTTGATCTTCAGCGGCAGGATATCGCCCTTGCGGGAGACGCGGACGGAATCATCGAATTCCTCCACATCCACACCGGCACGGCGGAGCTTTGCCGTGATGGGTTCCAGATGCTTGGGGGTGACATTTTTGATCAGAACGTCGCCGCCGGTGGCAGCAGCGGCAACCATGTAGCTGCCCGCCTCGATCTGGTCAGGGATGATGCTGTAAGTGCAGCCGTGCATCTTTTCCACGCCGCGCACCTTGATCACATCGGTGCCGGCACCGCGCACATCCGCGCCGCACATATTCAAAAAGTTTGCCAGATCCACCACATGGGGCTCCTTGGCGCAGTTTTCCAGAATGGTCTGCCCCTTGGCCATGACCGCAGAGAGCATACCGTTCATGGTAGCGCCAACGCTGACCTTATCAAAGAAGATATGGGCACCGGTCAGCTCCTGCTTGGTGCGCACGGTGATCATGCCGTAATCCACGCTGTCCTCTGCGCCCAGTGCACTGAACACCTTCAGGTGCTGGTCGATGGGGCGGGGGCCCAGATTGCAGCCGCCGGGCATGGCCACCTGTGCCTTGCCAAAGCGGGAGAGCAGCGCACCCAGGAAGTAGTAGCTGGCACGCATCTGGCGAGACAGATCGTCCGGGACGTTGGTGCTGTTCAGGTGGGTGGTGTCGATCTCGTAGGTATTGCGGTTCAGCATCTTGATGCTGGCACCCAGGGTGCTCAGGATCTTCAGGCTGACTGCCACATCACTGATGTCCGGCAGGTTTTCGATCACACAGACATCTGCCGCCAGAATGGTGGCAGGCAGAATGCCCACAGCCGCATTTTTTGCACCGGAAATGGTAACTTCGCCATGCAGGGGCTTGCCGCCCGTAATAACAAACTTTTCCAATTTTATAATCTCCTTGTCGCAGGCCCGCCAGCGGCAGGGCCACTCAGGGTTCTTGCTTGATCTCTCCGCGCACCGCTGGGCACACACCCTCACGATACAACTATCTTATTATACACAACTTCGGGCAAAAAGCAAAGCCCCCTTTTTCCCTGCCCGATTATTTTCTGTTTTGCCCAGAATCTGCGGAGATATTCGATATTTTTGTTTCTTATTTCAAAAATTTTACAATCAGCGCCCCTTACCAGACGCAATCCTCACTGCAGGTCTCCTTGATCCAGCCCAGCTGATAGGCCTTGACCAGCTGCTTCAGGTCGTGTACCCGCTCCCGAAGGGTCTCTCCCTCGTCCGTCTCTTCCACCAGAATGCGGTGGTTCTCCGTTTCCAGTATGTTCTTCTGCGACACGATGTCGATGTTTTCGTTCACGGCCTTTTCAGCACTGACAAAGGGCTGATGGGTCCGCAGGGACATGGTGCGGCTGGAGTACACCAGCGTGTACCCTGCAATGCCGGTCTTTTCATGGTAGGCGCGGCAGAACCCGCCGTCAATGACGACCAGACGGCCCCCGCCCTTGATGGGGCTCTCGCCGCTCTTTTCCCGCACCGGCACATGGCCGTTGACGATGTGGCTGGTGCCGGGCAGACCGAATTCCGCCAGGATGCGGCGGCAGGCGGCCTCTTCATTGTACCATGTATAATAGGGGTCCTTGACTTCCTCATGGGTGGCGGGGTCGGCAATATACAGCCGCTCAAAGGTGGTCATGGCGCTGCGGCCGAACAACGGCGACAGCTTGCCGCACCACAGATACCACAAAAAGTCCTGACCGCTCCGCCGGGCCGCGCTGCCCTCGGGGGCAAAGTAGCCGCAGCGTGCCCGCTCGTCACAGTAGTCCATCAAGCCGCGGCCCGAGTAGTTGTGTCCCTCGAACCGCTCCACGGCAAAGCTGCCGGTCCTGGTCATGGGCACCACACCGTGGTAGAGCAGGTTGCCGTTCTCGATGTGGTAAACGCTGCCCTTGGCATACAAAAATTCCACATGCTGCTGCAAACGCTCGCTCTGCCGGAAGGATTCCACCAGCTTGCGGAGCACCAGCCGCTCATCATCATTCAGGGCGGCGGGGTCTGCCGGGTCCACGGTGGGGAAGCTGGTGTCCCGCAGGGGGTATGCCTGCCCGTTCAGGGTCACTGTTCCCTTTTTCCAATCGATGTGCCGCAGGAAATCCCGACCCTGCATCTTGAAATCCGGGTTGCGGTCGATGACCTTGCACTCCATCTTGAGCATCAGAATGGTCACGGCCTTGTGCATCACGGCACAGCGGTGGAGCATGCCCTCGGTGTAAGGGCCGCGCGCCGCGTCGGTGTGGGGCATCCAGAGGGTCAGGTCGTCATTTCCGTAGAACTGCTCGGCCATCCGCTGCAGGTGCCGCAGGTTGATGCCGTAGCAGTCCTCGAGCATGGCATGGTTGTGGTAGGCCAGTGTCGTTTTGAGCACAGTGCAGACGCAGATGGGACTTCCGGCGGCGGCACCCATCCAGACCACGTCATGGTTGCCCCACTGGATATCCACATGGTGGTGGCGCATGAGCTGGTCCAGAATGATGTCAGGCCGGGGGCCGCGGTCAAACAGGTCACCCACGATATGCAGCTTGTCCACAGCCAGCCGCTTGATGAGCTCACACAGCCGGACGATGAACCGGTCGGCGCGGCCATTTTCGATGATACTGCCCACGATCTGCCCATAATAAAGGTCCTTGTCGTGGTCCTCAAAGTGGGCATGGAGCAGCTCATCCAGAATATACCCGCAGCTGGACGGCAGGCAGGAGCGAACATGCTGCCGGGTATGCTTGGAGGACACCAACCGGCAGATATCAATGAGCTGAAGCAGGGTCTCCGTGTACCAGTGGTCAAGCGCTTCCTCATCCGCGCACTCGGCCTTGAGTTGGGGCAGCTTCTCGTTGGGGTAATAGATGAGCGTTGCCAGCTCGGCACGGGTCTGCTCCGGCACACTGTCCCCCAGCACGATATCCACCTTTTCCCGGATGACACCCGAAGCCGAGTTCAGGATGTGGACAAAGGCCTCGTTTTCACCGTGCAGGTCGCTCATAAAATGTTCGGTGCCCTTGGGCAGCTTGAGCAGGGCCTGGGTGCTGATGATCTCACTGGCAGCGGCTGCCTGCGAGGGGTAATCCCGTGCCAGCAGGGAGAGATATTTCAAATGATCCCGGATCTCCTCGTTTTCGGTGCGCATGACATCCTCCGTCTGATATGTAGTATTTTTGCATGATATATAATATTCTATCATAGTATACCACATTTCATGTCATAAATGGTATAATAAACGAAAGGAATTCTGTCAAATCTTTTGCAAAGGACTTGGATATTATGCCCAAAACCATTTCTGTTGCCGTGCCGGAAGCCTGTACTCTCTGCCCCCGGCAGTGCAAAGCCGACCGGGCCGCCGGGCAGACGGGCTTCTGCGGGGCGGGCCGCACCCTGAAAGCGGCCCGCGCGGCCCTGCACTTCTGGGAGGAGCCCTGCATCAGCGGCACCCGGGGCAGCGGCACGGTGTTTTTCTCCGGCTGCACCCTCAAGTGCTGCTTCTGCCAGAACTACCCCATCAGCGCCGAGGGACTGGGCAGGGAGATCACCGTGGAGCGCCTGGCCGAGATTTTTCTGGACCTGCAGGCGCAGGGAGCCCACAACATCAACCTTGTCACGCCTGGGCAGTGGCGGCCTTGGATCATCGCCGCCCTCGACCTGGCCCGGGCGCAGGGGCTGCATCTGCCCATCGTCTGCAACACCGGCGGCTACGAGACCGTGGAGAGCGTGCACGCCTGGCGCGGCTTCATCGACATCTGGCTGGCCGACCTGAAATATGTTTCTCCTGCCCTTTCGGCAGAGCTTTCCGCCGCGCCGGACTATTTTGCACAGGCCAGGCCCGCCATTGAAGCCATGATGGCTCAGGCCGGGCACCCTGTTTTTGACAGCGAGGGCATCCTGCAGCGGGGCGTGATCCTGCGCCACCTTGCCCTGCCCGGCCATGTGGACGACAGCTTTGCCGTGCTCGATCAGATGGCGGCTTGGAACAAGGCCGATCCCGGGTGCTTCCTGCCCAGCGTGATGAGCCAGTACACCCCCTTCTATCAGGCGGCAGACCACGGCATCGGGCGGCGCATCACCACCTACGAATACCGCCGGGTGGTCAACTACGCCATGGATCTGGGCCTCAGTTCTGGCTATATGCAGCAGAAGAGCAGTGCAAAGGAAGAGTATACGCCCAGCTTTGACCTGACGGGGGTGTGAACCCCACCGTCATCCCTGCGGGATGCCACCGTACGGGTTGCGGCTCCCAGCGTCCGCTTCGTGCAAAGATTTGCACTTGCGTCCTGCTGGCCGCTGCCCCAACAACTCCTCCCTGCTTCCGCCACTGGCGGCGGTCGTCGTTGTTGCCTACTAGGGGCGGCCTTGGCAAAACCATAAGGCTTTACGCAATACCAAGGGCCCCACTATTAGGGGGGCTGTCACCGCAGGTGACTGAGGGGTTCTTTCGTCAAAACAACCAAAATTTCTTTTTCTTTTTCTCTCGGCCGAAACAGCATTTGCTTGCTATCCGGTGCGCTGTGCGGTATAATGGATACAACAATGTGTTCTCACATGAAATGGATCCCAGAAACGACTTTTTAGGAGGAGCGTTATGGAACACTACAATCCCATCCTCGGCAGCGAGCCCAGCGGCCAGAAATTTATCACCTGCGGCGAGATCATGCTCCGTCTGACCCCGCCGAACTACGAAAAGATCCGCATGGCATCCAGCTTTGAAGCCAGCTACGGCGGCAGCGAGGCCAACATTGCACTGGCCCTGGCCAACCTGGGTGTGGACAGCACCTTCTTCAGCGTAGTGCCCAACAACAGCCTGGGCAAGAGCGCGGTGCGCTGGCTGCGCTCCAACGATGTGCATTGCACCCCCATGATCCTGACCGAGCCCAACGAGACCCCCTCCAACCGGCTGGGTACTTATTATCTGGAGACCGGCTACGGCATCCGCGCTTCCAAGGTCATCTACGACCGCAAGCACAGTGCCATTACCGAGTATGACTTTTCTCAGGTCGATCTGGACACTCTGCTGGACGGCTACGACTGGCTGCACCTGAGCGGCATTACCCCGGCACTGGGCCCCAACTGCCGCGGCCTCATCATCGATATGCTCAAGGTGGCCAAAAAGAAGGGCCTGACCGTCAGCTTTGACGGCAACTTCCGCTCTACCCTGTGGAGCTGGGAGGAAGCCCGCGATTTCTGCACCGAGTGTCTGCCTTACGTTGACGTTCTGCTGGGCATTGAGCCCTACCACCTGTGGAAGGACGACAACGATCACAGCAAGGGCGACTGGAAGGACGGCGTGCCCCTGCAGCCCAGCTATGAGCAGCAGGACGAGATCTTCCAGCATTTCATTGCCCGCTACCCCAACCTCAAGTGCATTGCCCGCCATGTGCGCTATGCCCACAGCGGCAGCGAGAACAGCCTCAAGGCCTTTATGTGGTACGACGGCCACACCTTTGAGAGCAAGCTCTACACCTTTAACATTCTGGACCGCGTGGGCGGCGGCGATGCCTTTGCCAGCGGCCTGATCTACGCCATGCTGCACAACTATAAGGCTATGGATATGGTCAACTTTGCCGTGGCAAGCAGCGCCATCAAGCACACCATCCACGGCGATGCCAACATCACCGATGATGTCAGCTCCATCCGCAACCTGATGAACATGAACTACGACATCAAGCGGTAAGCTTTCCGCTCTCAACCCGTTCCCGGATTTTCCCCGGGGACGGGTTCTTTTTTATTGCCCGCGATGCTGGAAAAGCCTTTTCTCGTACATTCCTCCAAACTTTTTTGTGAGTTCCTACAATTTCATTGACAGAGAATTCCATGCGTGGTATTCTTCAAATTGGTATTATTACCCTTTTTCGCCATTTACTCTATGTCGTTTTTCTGCGGCACTCATCCATGAAAGCGAGGAAATCCATGAAAAAACGGTTTGTCAGTCTATTAGTGGCACTCAGCATAACGTTAACATTCCTACCCATCGGAGCAGTAGCAGCAACTAAGATTACTAAAGAAAACCTCAAATATACAGTCAACGCCGATGGAAAATCGGTTACAGTTTCCGGTACATCAAGAAACCCTAAACAACTTACCATTGAGAGCTCAATTTCAGATGGTAATGGTAATTCATATACTGTAACCAAAATTGGAATGGGGGCTTTTAATAGCACGCTTGAGGAAGTTACATTGCCTCCTACGTTGGACGAAATTGAAGACAGTGCATTCTTTAAATGTTCCAGTCTAACTGAGATTACAATCCCTGAAGGTGTTACAAAAATTGGCACAAATGCTTTTTATGGTTGTTCTCAGTTAACAAGCATTACGATTCCGAGTACCATCAAAAATATGGATACGGCTTTTCCAAGCAATCCCAAGTTATCTCAAGTCACCTTAACAAATGGCATTTACAGAATCAGTAGTAGCGCTTTTAAGGATTGTACAGGGTTAACAGAAATAAAGATACCTACAAGTGTGTATGAAATCTGCTCAGACGCGTTTAATGGATGCACAGGTCTTACAAGCGTGACCCTTGAAAAGGGTATTAACATTATAAATAGAAACGCATTCAAAGATTGCACAAAACTAAATGATGTAAAATATAATGGACATAAAACAGATTGGGAAAACGTCAGAGTTAATATCGCAGGCAATGATACACTAACCAGCAAAGTTCAGTATCTGTGTGATATCAACTTTGATTTGAACGGTGGCACTATAAATGGTAGTAGCACTATGGCCACGCAGACTGTTTACAGCAACGAGAAGCTAGGGACTGCAAAATGCTACCCGAATGGCCAGCCGTTTGTAGTTCCCTCCGACCCTGTAAGAGAAGGTTATACATTTCTTGGCTGGTATACACAGGCAGAAGGCGGCACAAAATATACATTTACAGAAGCCGTCAGCAGCAACATCACCTTGTATGCCCATTGGAACGCACATAGCCATACTGTAACACTGGAGAACGACGAAAACAAGAAAACGAACTCGTACGACTATGGTTCGTCCGTTTCCGTTCCTACACCCACAAAGAAAACCGGCTATAACTTTAATCATTGGGAAGTTACCGTTCCTGATGGAGAAACCGCCCCATCCTTGAACGGCCCAGATGAGAACGGCAATTATAGTTTCTCCATGCCGGACTATGATATAACCTTGACTGCAAAATGGACACAAAAAGATGTGATTGACCCGGATGTTGACCTCAAGTTTGACGCGGCAACCGGAGAAGTGACATCGAACAATGCTAAATTCAATGCTGATGATATCATCAATAGGAAGTTTTATGATGATAAGGGAAATGAAGTTCCCGGTGAGAAATTGAATGACCGCGGGCTCCCTACGGAACCGGGCGATTATATCGTCAAAGTTGATGTCAAAGAGACCGAAAATACCGCTCCCGCGAATCAAATCACTGGCAATCAGATTAAGTGGAGTTACAAGGTTCCCCAGAAAGAAGAAAAGGTCACCTACACTCTATCCCTTCTTGGCGGTATTGCAAAAGTAAACGGCAAGGATACTACTATCAATGACAATGGTGACATTACCATTGAAAAAGGTGCAACAGTGGAAGTAACCTTTGATAAGAGCATTCTTTCCGATGCTCAAACTTTTGACCAGTGGACAATTAAGCCTGCTAGCGTGCTGAACGCTGTTGATCCCAAGGCTGAAACCATTACCTTTACCATGCCGGGTGAAAATGTTATTATCGAAGCCATGACAAAGGATGCAAGCATTGAGGAAGAGCCCAACATTCTGGGCACTACCCTCATCATTGGTACTGCCGCCGCGGGTACCGCGGTGCTGGCCTATCAGACCTATCAGTTGGGTACTGAGTTCTATCTGATCTGCGCCCTGCCAACCGGTACAGCTATTCCAACAAACCGAGGTGAGCTGGCTGAACTGGTGTGGAACAATGCAGGAAAGCCTGAACCCGCCGCCGTGCTGAACGCCAATGCCACTGAGACTGACAAGGCCATTGCATGGGCCGTGGAGAACGACCTGCTCAAGGCCGCGAAGAACAACGGCGAAACCTATGAAGCAACTGATCCTGTAAGCCGCACAGAGGTTATCAAGGCATGGAATCAGGTGCAGGCGTTCAAAAAGTAATTCGTACCGTAACGAGAAGAACAAATAACACCGCAAACCCAATACTCTAATAGAGAACCCCCCTGCCGGTGATCTCCCGGCAGGGGGGTTCTCTATGTTTTAAGAAGAAACTACTTTATTGCCGCTTCATCTTTTTTAAGAAAGGATCATGCGGTCGTTGGCGAACTCGCCGCCGGACGCGATCTGGAACTTGGCCAGCAGGTCGGAGACGTGCAGGTTCTTCTTCTCTTCCCCGGAGACATCATAGATGATGTGGCCCTCGTGCATCATGATCAGGCGGTTGCCATACTTGATGGCATCCTTCATGTTGTGGGTGATCATCATGGTGGTCAGGTGGTTCTCCTCCACGATCTTGGCCGAGAGGGTCAGCACCTTGAGCGCCGTCTTGGGGTCCAGAGCGGCGGTGTGCTCATCCAGCAGCAGGAGCTTGGGCTTGTTCATGGTTGCCATAAGCAGGGTCAGTGCCTGACGCTGACCGCCGGACAGCAGGCCCACGCGGGCGGTCAGGCGGTTCTCCAGGCCCAGGTCCAGGCTCTTGAGCAGTTCACGGTAGCGCTCCCGTTCGGCCTTGGTGATGCCGATCCTCAGGCCGCGGCGCTTACCGCGCCGGGCGGCCAGGGCAAGGTTCTCCTCGATCTGCATGGTGGCAGCGGTGCCGGTCATGGGGTCCTGGAACACGCGGCCGATGTAGGCGGCGCGCTGGTGCTCCCCCAGTTTGGTCACGTCGGTGCCGTCAATGATGATCTTGCCGCTGTCCACAGGCCACACACCAGCCACAGCGTTCAGCATGGTGGATTTGCCCGCACCGTTGCCGCCGATGACGGTGACAAAGTCACCCTCGTTCAATTTCAGGTTCAGACCGTTCAGGGCCGTTTTCTCGTTGACGGTACCGGCGTTGAAGGTCTTGGAAACATTCTGGATCTCAAGCATTTTTTGCATCCTCCTTCTGTGCCTTCTTTGCCGCGGGCTTTGCGAAATACTTGCTCTTCCAATAGGGCACGGCCAGGAACACGGCCACCACGGAGGCGCTCAACAGCTTGAGCAGGTTTGCGTCAAAGCCGAGGGTCAGCACCAGCTGGATAACGATGTAGTAGATAATGGCACCCAGCGAAACGGACACCAGCTTGAGGGCAAAGTTGTGGAAGATGCGGCTGAACAGGGCCTCGCCGATGATGACAGCGGCCAGACCGATGACGATGGCACCACGGCCCATGCTGACATCAGCAAAGCCCTGATACTGGCTCAGCAGTGCGCCGGACAGGGCCACCAGACCGTTGGAGACAGCCAGACCCAGCACCACATTGAAGCTGGTGTTGATGCCCTGGGCGCGGCTCATGGCGGGGTTGGAACCGGTGGCGCGGATGCCGCAGCCCAGCTCGGTGCCAAAGAACCAGTACAGCACGCCGATGACCACGGCGCTGACCAGAATGACCATGATGATGGGGTTGTGCAGGGCAAGCTCCTTGACCCAGCGCAGGGAGATCAGCAGGTCGTACTTGTCCACGTTGATGGACTGGTTGGCCTTGCCCATGATCTTCAGGTTGATGGAGTAGAGGGCCAGCTGGGTCAGAATACCAGCCAGAATGGCCGGGATGCCCATAAAGGTGTGGAGCAGACCGGTGACAAGGCCGGTGGCCAGACCGGCCAGCAGGGCGATGAAAAGCGCTGCCCAGACGTTCATGCCGGAGAGCAGGCACATAACGCAGACCGCGCCGCCGGTGCCAAAGGAACCGTCTACGGTCAGGTCAGCCACATCCAGGATGCGGTAGGTCAGGTACACACCAATGGCCATGATGCCCCAGATGAGGCCCTGTGCACAGGCACCGGGCAAGGCACCGGGCAGGTTGGCAAGTCTTGCAAGAATATCCAAAACGTTTTCCTCCTGTAACTACACTTTTTTCTGATACGGGAAAGCGGAGAAGAGTAAAAATTCGCTCTTCTCCGCTGATTTTATTGTAAAGTCTCACTGTCACCGCAGCATGGACCCAGCGCCCCTATCAGGGGAGCTTTCTGCAATGCAGACTGAGCGCCTGTTATTCCTCAATGGCCTCGTAACCCTCGGGAACGGTCATGCCCAGGTCATCGCAGATGGTCTTGTTGTACTTCTTGGTCACGTTGGTGTACTCAACGGGCATGGTGGAGATATCGGCCTCACCGGTCAGGACCTTGGCAGCCATCTCACCGGTGGTGTAACCCAGATCGTAGTAGCTGATGGACAGGGTCGCCACGCCGCAGCCAGAGCAGATGCCCTCCTCACCGGCGAACACGGGCTTCTTGGCCGGGCGGCAGATGCCGTCGATGATGCCGGTGTTGGCAGCGCAGGTGTTGTCGGTGGGGACATACACTGCGTCGTTCTCGTCGGCAGCCTTCTGGCAGACAGAAGCCAGATCGTTGGAATCAGAGAAAGCGTACTGGGTGGCGGTAACGCCCTTGGCCTCCAGGTACTTCTGGACCTCGTCCACCTGATACTGGCTGTTTGCCTCGGCAGAGCAGTAGAGCAGGCCCACCTTGGTGGCCTCTGGCAGCCACTCGGTGATCATATCCGCCTGCTGATCCAGCGGAGCCAGATCAGAGGTGCCGGAGACATTGCCGCCCACGGTGCCATCGAAATCGGTCAGGCCCAGAGCAACACCGTACTCGGTGACGGAGGTGCCCAGAATGGGGATGCTGTCGGTGGCAGCCTGTGCAGCCTGCAGGGCAGGGGTAGCGTTTGCCATGATCAGGTCAACGCCTGCAGAAACAAAGCCGTTGGCGATGGTGGCGCAGGTTGCGGAATCGTTCTGGGCGTTCTGGAAGTCAAAGGTAACATTCTCGCCGAACTGTGCGGTCAGAGCATCCTCAAAGCCCTGGGTGGCAGCGTCCAGAGCGGCGTGCTCCACCAGCTGGCAGATGCCAACGGTATACTTCTGGCCGTCAGCCGCTGCGGAAGAAGCCGCAGCAGAGGAAGCGGTGGAAGAAGCAGCTGTGGAGCTGGAGGAACCGCCGCAGGCAGTCAGGGCAGCAGCTGCGCCGCAGACAGCGGCGGCAGACAGGAACGAACGACGAGAAATTTTACGCATGATATTACTCCCTCAATTCTACTTTCGCGGCAGCAGGACACCGCATGAAAGTCAGTATTCAAGCGGCCAATCGCATCGCGCTGCCGCTTTACACTCGTGAAGTATATCACACTTTCCGCTCCAAAACAACCGGGGAACAGCCCGAATTATCAATCAAAGTAATTTTATCTATCACTTTTTTCGATGGTTCTGTGCCGCATCTGCATTCCTTCGAGCTTTTTCAGCTCACCGTCCAGCCAGAGCAGATTTTCTTCCAGCTGGGGGCGGTACTCTTTTGCAAAGTCGTACCGGTAATACAGTGCCTGCCACAGCTTTTCCTGCATCCGCCGGGCAAACACCGGCTCAAACAGAGCGTCCAGCCGCTCCACGGTATCCTCCAACTCCATGCACACCTGCGCCCAGCGCACATCGGTGGCCTCCCGGGCGGGCACATCGTAACGGGCCAGATAATCCCCCACCCTTGCCGCAATGACCTGCCCGCCGCACTGGGTGGGCTGCAAAAAGTAGGATACCTGCCCGTCCTTCGTGATCTCCTGCGCCAGCGGGTAAAGGGCGCAGACCAGCGGCTCGGCATCGTGGATGGCGCAGTGGTTCCCGGTGAGGAAGGGGCAGTTGCCGCGCTCCTCCTTCAGCGGGGCCAGCCGCAGCACCGGCAGGCGGCTGACCCGCCCGATGCTTCCCCGGCAGAACGCCCGGGCCACGGTGCGGGGCGGCAGGCGCAGGCGGGCCGCAATGCGCCACAGGTCAAAGCCCGACAGCACGATATCCTCCCGCCCCCGGCAGCAGCCGCCGCAGCCCGCGCAGGCAAACGAAAACGCCTCGTCCCGGGCAAGCAGGGGCGCGGTGCGGGTAAAATCGGTGCGGCCGCAGAGATCGACCTGTGAATCCTTGAGCATGATGGTTCTCCTGTTCTGTGAATGGTTTTGTTCCATTGTACCACAAAGCCGGGCACAGAAAAAGGGAGCGCATCCGCTCCCCTGTTCAGGACCCCCGGCTCACACGGCGGTAGACCGTTACGGCATCCTCGATGTGGTAGGGCGCGGTGTTGTGGTCTCCCCCTGCCCCGGCCGTGACCAGAATGTATTCCCTGCCTTTCACCTCGGCCAGACTGGCAAGGCAGAGCCCTGCCTCCCCGGTGTAACCGGTCTTACCGCCCAGAATCCGGCCACTGTGCAGCTCTGTGCCGTCCAGCTGGCTCAGCAGGGTGCTGTGCATCGTGAACCCCTGCGGGTGGCAGTTGGTGGCCGGAACGGTATACCGCTCCGTGGTAAACAGCTTGCGGAAGGTCTCGTTCTGCAGGGCTGCTTCTGTCAGCCGGGCCATATCCCGCACGGTGGAAACATGCTCCGGGTCGTGCAGACCAGTGGGGTTGCAGAAATGCGTGCCAGTCATCCCCAGCTCTGCCGCTTTCTGGTTCATCCGGGCCGCAAAGGCTTCCTCGCTGCCGCTCACCTCCCGGGCCAGCGCTTCGCAGCACTCGGCCCCCGAGGGCAGCATGGCCCCGTACAGCAGATCCCGCACCGTGGCCGTTTCCCCGGGCTGAAACCCCGCCAGCGAGGCATTCTGGGCCTGCAGAGCCGGAAAGATTTCCTCGGGCAGGGTCACGGGCGTGTCGAGGTCCGGGTTTGCTTCTATGGCCAGCAACGCCGTCATCATCTTGGTCATGGAAGCCGGATAGATCGTGCTGTCGGCATCCTTTTCGGCCAGCACCTCTCCGCTGTCGGCCCGCAGTAAAATGGCATGGGGACTGTTCAGCCCATCCAGCGTGACCCGCCGGGGCCACAACAGCAGAAGCAGGGTCGCCAGCACCAGCAGCCAGAACAGCCGCCGGAAGGCTCTGTGCCGGTGCTTCCGGCGGCGCGGTGAAGTTTTCATTCTCGTCCTCATCCCTTTTTGCAAAATCAAAAGCGCTTTCATCCCTTAATACGGGACGAGAGCGCCTTTTTCTGCAAAAAGTGGGGCCGCCCCACAAAAATTTGTGCAGCGGCCCCAAGCCAGTTTAATATTTTACCTTTTTACGTCATCTACAAGAACGTGTTCAGTGCTGTGCCTTATGGAACATGCTCTTGCGCTTACGCTCCAGCAGATAACCGGCAGCCAGCAGAACACCGCCTGCACGCACCAGAACATCTGCCATCCAGTTGGTGGTACCGGTCTGGATCAGCTTGCCGCTCTCCGGGCGGGCATCCTGTACCGGCGGGTTCACGGGGGTCTCCGGGGCGGGCGTGGTCTTAGCGACTGCCTGCTCCACGGCGGGAGTGGTGGGCCGTGCATCCTGCACTGCCGGGGTAGTCGGCGTAGTGGGAGCCGGAGGAGTAGGATCGGAGCCCTCCGGCGTTTCCGTTTCCGGGTTCGTGGGGATCACAGGGTCGGTCACTTCCCGCAGAGCGCCGTAAATGGTCACGGTGTACTGTGCGGAGTCGGTGCCATCGATGTTCTCGCCGGTAACCTTCACGTTGGAATCCGGGCCAAAGGCATCCAGCACGCCCGCTGCTGCGGTGGTGTTGGGGTTGTTCTGGCTCTCATAGCCCCAGACGATGGTATAGGTCTTGCCCTCATACTCGTACTCGGTGCCATAGACCATATCATAAGCGCTGGGAGCACCCTCTGCCTGCTTTTCGTAGTTGCCCCAGATGAGCTTGGTGTTGCCCTCTGCATCGGTGGTCTTGGTGAAGTTCAGGCTCTTACCGTTCACCACCATATCCCGCAGAATAACGACCTGATCGCCATTCTCAGCGGTCTGGTAGGCAGTGTCGAAATTGTATCCGGCCTGCTTCAGCTCTTCCAGCGCCTTGCCGATGATCTCCGGGTCGTGGGAACCGTCCACATCCAGCATATAGTTCAATGCGGCGGCGGGCACCCACACGGAGAGATACTGCTTCCCGGTCTCCTTGTTCAGATCAGAGAGGTAGGTGTAGGTCTGACCTTTATAGGAAAGGGCATCGAAGTTTGCGTGGGCATCATCCTTGGTCAGCAGGAAATTGGTCAGCTTGTCGCCCTGCTCGTTCTCCGGCCACAGGGTGTTGTCGGCCTTGTAGTCATGGGTCAGCGTACCGCCGGTAACGATGAGGTTCTGGCCCTTGTCACTCTTAGTGCCCACGATAGAGTTTACATCCACATGGGAGCCATTCCGAATGGTAGTGGTAGATTTTGAGCCATTAGAATAGATACCTTTGAGGAAATTGCCCTCAGTGATAAGAGTGCCGTTGTCCATGGTAAGAGTTGCACCGTTACCGAGAACAATAGCGCTTGCGCCTTTTGTAGCCTGCGAAAGGTGCAACTTGCTATTTTGATCAACCAGAATACTGCTTGGATTCTTGCTTAGGTTAACACGCAGAGCATGAGCATAGCCCTTCATTTGCAGATTATATTCGCTCTCTCCGGTAGCAGTTTGGTCGCACCACTCTGACCGCCAACAAACATCATACCAACACTGCCTATGGAGGTAACCTTGCTCTTGCCGCTGATTTCTACTTCATCAAAACCAGCGTAGATGCCTGTGGGAGCTTCCAATTTGACCTCGCTCTTGTTGGTAACGGTCAGTTTTCCCTTTCCGTTACTCTCGGGGCCGTAGATGGCAGTACCATTCTGAGCACTGACGCTTCCGGTGGAGTTGTCAAATGTGATGTTGGTGCCGCCTTCGGGAGCAACGGAGATACCCATGCCATTGCCGCTGATATCCACCTCGGAATTATCGAAGGTGATGTCCCCGGCACCGCCCTCATAGTCAATGCCACGGCCATTGCTGTCGATGTTCAGCGTGCTGTCTTCTACGGTCAGGCTGGAACCGGTTCCTCCATAGATTGCAGAGCTTTGTGTTCCCTTGATCTCCAGTGTGCTGTCACCTTTTACCGTGATGTCATCTGTACTGTCAATGCCATAACCATTGTTGCCGTAGACTAGACCTTCCTGATCATTATCGATCTTATAAGCACCGCTGCCCACCGTGTCAATGGTCAGGCTGGACTTGTCCTCTATGGTCAAGTCGCCCCGCTGTACGATACCGCGTCCACCCTGCGTACTGGAACCTGTTTCTGTGTGCTTGATATCCACATCGGCATTGTCCGTCAAGGTCACATCAGAACTGTTAGAGATTACCACTCCGGTAGAAATATGATCAATGTTCAGAGAGCCTTGGTCGCCGGTCTCGTCACCCTTGATGGTCAGGGACGCACCCTCGCCACTGCTGTCATCACCTGCGTTTTCGCCGCCCACGCGGATGCCTTCCACATTGCGGTTGGGACTGCTCGTGCCTTCTTTTTTCGCGTCTTCCGCTTCCTGGGCGGCATCCTCCAAGGCTTTCTTGCCATCAATGGTGTTTTCGCCCTTTAATGTGACGTCCACCTTGGAGTGATCCCGTGCAACAATGCCTGCGGTGTTATCTTTTTCGGTCAGATTGATGTTGGTATTATCCAGCGTCAGGTCAACGTTGGTTTTTTTGTTCTCATCGTTTTCATCTTTGCCATCCAAATCCACACCGATATCAATGCCATGGCCGCCGGTGGTCAGGTTGGAATCCTTGACTGTCAGGTCAACATCTGCACCCTCGCCTACCTTGATGATGGTTTTATCTTCTTTGGTATCTGCAGGCACTTCAGCCGGGGTGTCAGTCTGGGTGCTGGTATCTACATTCACGCCCTCAACCACGATTTTTACATCGTTGCCTTCGGTGCCATCGGCCTTTTCCGTCTTTTTGACATCTTCCATAACGGTGATGGTGTTTCCAGGTGCGATCTCAGTCGTGGTGCTGTTCTCTGCGTTGTTGCCAGAAGCATCGGTGGATTGTGTGGCATTATCCGTAGGTGTGGGTACCTCTGTGCTATTGTTGGAGTTATCAGTGGTTGACGGGACTTCTTCCGTTGGCGCGTTGCCGTCCTTGACGTAGATCACACCATTATCCGCTTTATCCTCATTGACGTAAGTGCGACTGCCGTCCTCACCCTGATAACTGTACGCGCCGCGTTCCACATCCTTGTCAACAGTTACGCTGCCATCGCCCAGATAATACGTCACCGCAGAGGCACTGGGGCCAACCGTGCTCACTGCAACCGCAGTAGCCAGCGACATTGCTGCCAACTTGAATTTCTTGTTTGTCATTTTTCTTCTGCTCCTTTCCAGTTCATGCTCACATGATCGAAAAGTGGTGGTCAAACAGCAGGCCGATCCTTTGTCAACTGTTTTTTGCATAGGAACGCGTTTCTCCCAAAAGCGTTTCCATCCTTATGATAGCATACTGTACGAAAAAATCAAGCAAAAATAGAAACTTTTGGCAATTTCTTTGCCGGTGAAAGAAAGTACCGTGCAAAAACAACAAACCCCCAAGGAATTTCTTCCTCAGG
>ERZ506999.323-NODE-323-length-23728-cov-7.471846_pt1 | contig 23728 bp, 18 predicted proteins | sample MGYA00512881_ERZ506999 | MGnify/ENA metagenome assembly ERZ506999
CAGCTTTTTGATTCTCTAGAATTGATTTTTATTTTGTAACATGTTTTTACTCTTTGTACGATATTTGCATGAGTAAGCACTCAATTGGTTGAAGAAAGGCAAAGTTTATCTTGAGAAGCTCGTTGAGTCACTGAAGGAAGTAGCGTTGGAGAAAGACTCCATCGTAAACTGCGACGAGACCTGGTGCAAGGTGCGCAAGTACGACCACTACAAGAAATGTTACATCTGGGTACTTGTAAACAAGGCAGAACGTGTGGTTGTCTTCTCCTGATAAATCTCCGTACTCATCTCGGTATAGAGAAGTCCAAGAATCCTGCGACTGTTACTCCTTATTTGCAGCAAGCGTTGAACTATTTGGATACATTTTGGACAAACATCTTTACCTATATAAAGGATGGTAGTTATCCGATAGGCAACAATGCAGACGAGCGTGTAGTCCGTCCTCTGACAACCCAACGAAATGGCATGCTCCACTTTGGCAGTGATGAGGAAGCGAAGATGGTAGCCACTTATCACAGTATAATCAGTATGGTGAAGCTACAGGGTCGGTCGGCGTGGGATTACCTTGGAAAGTTTTTTGTTAACATCTTTAACGGTTGCAGGGATTTTTTCAGTCTGCAGCCAGGCAATATCGGATTGGCAACATGTCAATAGTTAATAAACAAGTAAAATTTTTAACATCTCAATATATAGGCACTTGCAAAAGTGCCTATACAAAGGGCTATGCCCTAAATTGAGTACTAACGATTAATATTTAACTGGTCCCGATTTTAACGGGACACTAATGAATTAGACTGATGAATGATAATCCAATTGCAAGTTCAACTATAAGTGTTCAGATGGCTTATGACAACTATCTGAAAAATAAATATATCGTCAATAGAAAATACCAACGCAAATTAGTTTGGACGCTTGAAGAAAAAGCTGCTTTTATAGATTCTTTGAGTAAATGGTATTCTGTGCCTTTGTTCTTATTTGCTTCAAAAGAAGAACAAGGTGTGATTCAATATGAAATCAATCTGCGTATTTACAACCGATTATTACTCAATATTTTATAGATAATAAGTCAGAAATATGGTTGTTATTTTTAATTGCACATTCTAAAAGGTGAAGATTTAACGCTTTTATTGATTATTAACTCAAAAAGGACATCAACTTGGGTCGTTTCTTCTCTTTTCCTTGCTATTCGTTTCCGATATTCCACTTTTGTTTTGGTCTATCTCATATGTACTGCAAAGGTATTGATTTTTGTTTGATATTGCTCCTTGCTTGCTCCTTGTCGTAGATTAATTTTCACACAGGAATTTTTGTTCTCTTTCTATAGGGGCTTGAAACAATCCATTTATTGGAAACAATTAAAGACGGAGCTGGTTTGCCCCAGTGCTTTTTAAGAAACAGGGCAATTATTTTATCTCCACAAAGGCTCTTGTTCCCAATTATGAGGAAAGCCTAATAAACGAGTTCTTACTGATGGGTATTTCGATAAAAGCTGCTTGAAATCTGCAACAAAAGTGTTGCCCATAGAAATGGAGTTAAGCCAATACACCACATAGCAGAGTTGCGGATAAAGTGTTTGTTCACGGAACGAGAAATCCGTAATCCATGTGTTTGGCATACGCATAGGCATCATTGGCTTGACAGGAAAGACCCGATTTGACAGTCTTGAATGATGGGCGCAGCAATTACGAAGTACGGGTCTGGGTACGGATTAAAAGGCTAAGTGATTATTTCCAGTCATTTAGCCTTTTTAATTATCTAATTTTTCCCCACATTTTCCCCACAGCTGTCTATTTATATATTTTTATATATTTTAGAAACATATTTTTCCGTAAAGTTATGTACCTTTGTCGGCAAATAAAGATATTCTCGTCAAACAAATATAAATAATATAAACATGGAAAAAAACAGAAAAAAACAAATCGTAGTTTTGAGTATAGCTTTAGTTTGCATTTTCATCTTGGTATTTTCATTGTTCCATAAATCAGCGACAAAAGATAGCGCAAATCCTCCTTTAACAAATGTTTTGACTGATAGCATTTCTCAAATTGTCTCAGCTTGTCCTGGCGAAATTGGTGTGGCGGTTATTGTTAATAACAGAGATACGGTTAAGGTCAATAATAAGAGTGTTTATCCTATGATGAGTGTGTTTAAGGTTCATCAGGCATTAGCTCTTTGTAATGACTTTGACAATAAAGGAATTTCACTTGATACCTTAGTAAATATAAATAGGGATAAACTTGACCCAAAGACTTGGAGTCCTATGCTGAAAGATTATTCAGGGCCAGTCATATCATTGACAGTGAGAGATTTGCTGCGTTATACTCTTACTCAGAGTGACAACAATGCAAGCAACCTTATGTTTAAGGATATGGTTAATGTCGCTCAAACAGATAGTTTTATAGCCACACTCATTCCTCGTTCAAGTTTTCAGATAGCTTATACGGAAGAGGAAATGTCGGCTGACCATAACAAGGCTTACTCTAACTATACATCTCCTCTTGGTGCTGCAATGTTGATGAATCGTTTGTTTACTGAAGGTCTTATCGATGATGAGAAACAAAGTTTCATTAAGAATACGTTAAAAGAATGCAAAACAGGTGTAGATAGGATAGCAGCTCCACTTCTTGATAAAGAAGGGGTTGTTATAGCGCATAAGACAGGTTCAGGTGATGTTAATGAAAATGGTGTTCTTGCAGCTCACAATGATGTTGCCTATATATGTCTGCCTAATAATATCAGTTATACCTTAGCGGTATTTGTTAAGGATTTCAAGGGAAATGAATCACAAGCGTCACAATATGTTGCGCATATATCAGCTGTAGTATATTCTTTATTAATGCAAACTTCAGTAAAATCTTAAACTGCACTTGCTTTGATAATTAATGATAAACAATCTAAAAGCACTCTAATCGTTATCGGAGTGCTTTTAGATTACTAATCAAATTGCTTCTATTATAATTTGAATCCTCTACTTTTTCTTTCTTCCTGTTGCGGCACTCTTGCTCCATATCTAAGCCTGTGCCATTGCTCCCTGAACCAGTCGGCAATCGGCTTCCTGTTTATTGTCAGGTTCAGCCTGCTTTCATCGTCAGGGTCATTTTCCACCCTTAAAATATCATCCTTTATATCAAAGTTCCGCCTGTGTTGCTCGGAATAGATTTTACCGCTACATTTCAGGGCTTCTTTTTTGACTATAAGACTTTCAGTCATTTCTTTAGAGAATCCCAGCATGGCACAAAACTTTTCCATGCGCAGCATTTCCCTGAACATCGGAAACCACCTGAAAGCCTTGTCTATGATTCTGGCGAGCCGTGACAGTTCTTTTTCTTTCATGTCAAGTTCCTGCCTGTGCATTTCTCTGAGATTGTGGATTTGCGTATCATGCTGTTTCTGCATCTGCTGTACTTGGCTCTGCAATTTTTCAATATTGGTGTTCCGTTTTGAAACCTCGTCTTGCAGTTTTTCGTTGGCACGTTCCAGTTCTTTCAGTTTTCCACTCCCGAAAAGAGAAGCAACTCCACTAGTTATGGCTGTCGCTGCCGTGGTGGCTGTCTTCTTTAACTTGTCAGTGCGTATTTCTGATTTCACCTGTTTCAGTTCCTGCTCGGCAAGATTTATCTGTTCTTCTTTGTGCCGTTTGGCTGCATCCATGCGTTGCAGTTCAGCTTTCTGCTTCTCAATGATAAAGTCGTTCCGTTCCAGATGCTCCTTACCAGTGACAGCCTTTGACTGCCCGCGTTCCATCAGCAGGATGTCGGATGCAAGGGTCTGCATCTGCATCATGTCATCGTCATTGAGCTTTCGGCTCTTTCCTGTTTCGTGGTTCATCCAGTCGAAAACGATATGGGCATGATAGTTCGGCTTGAACCATCTGTCCCCGACTTTGAAGCTTTCCCTGTCTTCCGCTTCCGGCTGACCGTTCAGCCAATGCCCTTCATCCTTGTGCAGGAAGATTTGCAGCGGTGTGATTCCCCAGCGTCTTTGACACTCCTCACCGAATTTACGCACGTCTGCCAGTGTGGTGTCCGACCTGACAAGCAGCACTCCTTCACGTATGGGGGAGCATCCCGCAATCTTGACTATTTTACCGTTCTTGCCTTTGCGTTCACGCTCCTTTTCCTGCATGGCACGTCCGGTCTTTTCCTTTACCATCTGTCTGATATTGTCATAATGCATCCGCAAATCCGGACTGCCGAAGTCGGGATTTATCCACTGTTCGTTATCGGTGGATAGTTCAGGAACGACATAGATTCTGGACTCTCCGATGTGGCGCATGTATTCGGCTGTCCTCCTGTTGTGAGCCTCGCTCGATGCGATGTTGCAGGGCTTGATATGTATGCTTGATTTTGTTGCCATAGATACTTGTTTTTTGGTTTGTACTTTATTGTTTGCTTTTCCGCTGTCCGTAAACGCATGGGGTTCTTAGGGGTGCAACCCATAAGCGGAGATTGCAAAGAGAGGGTCACTCTTTGCTCTGGGTTCTCAGGGGAGAAACGCCCTGAGTGGGTCATTAGGGTAAAACCCTAATCCCCTCGGGAGAGCCCACAACTACGTAAGCGGAGCGTGTAGTTATAGTGGGCTATATCAATGGCAAGCCATTGTCTGCAAACTCCAGCCTACGGCTTCCGCTCTCCTCCGTCAGGGAGGTTTTTCATCATCGTTGCCGATTGGAGATGCACCGACCAGCACAAGGTCTAAATCGTCTATCAGTTTTTGCAGGACGGGATTCTTCTCTATCATCCGCTGGAGGATTCTCTCAGCCTCGACCAAGTGGTTGGCTGTACTCATCACCTTGCCCTCCCGTATCTGAAAGATAATCCAATCGGCTATGTCGATATGGGCTTCTTTTTGTTTCGGGGTGGCATTCCTTTCGATGATGTCCGAAACCACCACCTTACAAAAGTACATGCTCTCGGCTCGCTGTTTCCACTCGGCATAAGCATCGGCATCGGGAAAGAGAAGCACGGTTCGCCCTGACAGTACACGGAGTTTCTCTTCTCTCATCTGACTCTTACCACCCGTAGCCAGCCATACATAATCGGGGAAGATAGCAGAACCGATAACGGCACTCTTCTCGGATTCCACCAAGACCACCACCTTGTCGGGATGCGTTTTCAACAAGTGTTCCCCGAAAAGGCATTGGGATAGTTGCCAATCCTCTGCCAACACACGCTGCTTTTTCAATATGCTGTGTATCCAGTTCACTGCCGATGTCTGTCCTCCCTTGATACGGTGTCCGTCTTCGGGATTGTACTGCATCACCTTTCCCGTGCGTACCTTGCCCGTCCTGTCTATCTGCCAAAAGATAACAGAGCCGTCACGGGTAGCCCCCAAACGGTATTCCTCCAACAACCGCTTCAACACCTCTTTCGCCTTGTCGCCATAGTAGGAAGTAAGGAGTGTGAAGAGGAAACGGAAGAAATTGCTACGCTCGCTTTGCGACTTCTCCACATAGTGAGGGGGAATATAGCCGATGGCTGTCGGCTTACTTTGCTGCTTCACTTTCTTCTGCTCTGCTCTTTGCCTGTCAAAAGAGAAATCATTGGTAGTTCTGTGTTCAGGATGCTCTTGAAAATACTCTTTCGGAGTGTAGTGATACCCACAACCGCTTTCGTGGTTACATCTGCCGACCGATGGATGCAACGGCACATTATTTTCGTCCACGTAATAGACGAAAGAATGCCTGTCTCCGCATTTGGGGCAGGTATGCCGTGTTGCCGTTCCTTTATACTTCTGTAATGAATAATTGCCCATAGCTTAGTCCGTTTTTGATGGTTGATTGTCGGCTGTCCCATCCTGTCCCATTGTCCCACACTCTAAGGGTTGGGACAGTGGGACACTTGGGACACCTGCGTTTTTACTCTCTTTGCTGCGCTGGATGATACGGTTTACGGTGGACTTGCCACAATTCACCTGTGAGGCTATCTCCCTGACGGACTTGCCCGATTGGGAGAGTTGCAGAATTTGGCAATCCCTTTGGCTTGATTCATTGTCGCCCAATTTTTTCAAGTGTTCCTTTTCCGTGGAATAGCCCCTGAACACGAACTGCAAGAAAGCATCCACCTTGTCAATCTCGTAAACGATTACATTATCCGCATCATGAGAGAACGTGCCATAGCGCACTTTAAGCTGCTTCACATAGCGAAGCCCTCCGTCTTGGGCACTTTTTCCAATGGTGAACACGCTGTCAAAGAAATTGTAGAGCCGTTTGCTTCCGGCAAGGTCGTTGGATGTGATGGGACAATCCAAAGAGCGTTTGGGCGTATGTGCTAGGACAAGGATAGAGAGCGCATATCTCTTTTTGAGATTGTTCAGCTGAATCATCAGCCGTCCTGCGGCATCGCCTTTCTCCATGGCGCAACACAGGTAGGTAAGATTGTCAATGATGAAAATCTTGCAGTCGGTCTGCACAGCCATCTGTTCAATGCCGCCTATGATAGCTTCCTCAAAGTTGGCATCCAAAAGCTGGTTGCAGTCAATAGACACCCGATAGAGTTTGTCGGGAAAGGTGTAGAGCTCTCCATGCTCGTTGGTATAGCGGAGCTGGAACTGCTTTTCGGACAGTTCAAAGTCCAGATACAGCACATTGTCGGTTCGGGCGATGCGGTCGGCTATCTGCACGGCAAGGATGGACTTGCCCACGTTGGAATCGGCAAACAAGCAGGAGAGTTCCCCCTCGTACCAAAAGCTGTCCCACAGCGCACGGGGCGTAGGCAATAACGATGCTTCAAGAATGGTTTGGTTTGCCGTCTTGATATTCATCATGCCTACACTGTCGGGCATACCGTTATGCGCTTGGGATGCTTTTGTGAGGTCGCCACGTATCAGGTTGATATAGTTCTTATCCTCTTCCATATCATTCACCAGTTACGTGGGTTGGGCTTGCGACGGTGGGAAGAGGATAAGGACTTGTTCAGTTCCTCGTCTGACAACGGTATGGGATTCTTTCGGGCGGTTTCCAGCCACTTGTCCAGTTCGTCACGGTAAAGGCAATAGCGTTTGCCGGGCTTGGTGGCAGGGATTGTCCCTTCTGACAGTTTCATGTAGAGCGTACCCTTAGGGATACCTAAATACTCTGCTGCCTCGTCCACAGACATGGGCACGTGGGTGTCCACCGTTTTGGCATTGTTCACACTGCGCTGCTCGGCGAGCAGGCTTTTCAGGCTCATCACTTCGTCTCGAAGCTGAGCGACAACCTCGGGGAGGTCGTTGAAGGTAAGAATTGATTTTTCCATTCGCGTACTCGTCTCTTTTGTAAGACTTGGCGCAAAGGACTGAAATGATATATCCGTGAATATCTCCACGACACGTCATTGCAAAATAATTCCCGAATAATTAAGCCCAGCCATAAATGACGGGTAAAATTACTCGGGAAACGATGTAAAACAGGCGGTTATGAGTTACCGGATGGTTGTCGTTGGTGTCGTGATTATCCTAATTCCGCACATAATCCTCGGGATAGTGGAAATCAAGTTTGCCGTTTTCGGGTTCATCAATGGGAATTTCCGTCTTTAACGGCTCTACCTTGAAATTCTTGATGGTTGATAAGTCTGTATCAGCAAACGATTTCGGGAAAAGGGCTTTGATGAACTTGGCACGGTTATCCCCATTGTAGTATCTCTTGTACAGGAAACGCTCAGAGATATTCCATACGAAGTGACGGAGTGGAATGTTGTTGATGTCTTTGGTAAACGGTCTTTGTATGGGCTTCGGGGTATAAGTGTTAAGATTCATCCATTTGTCCACCTCAGTACAGATGTGGTTCACGGTTTCTTGGTCGGCAATGCGAGGCAGGTAATAATGGCAATACTCCATGACCATGCGGATGCGCTCTTCCTTTTCCCGTTGCTCTCTGCTTGCGTAATTGGCACGGTTCTTTTCGTGAAGATCCGGGGCGATAGTAAGCTCTATCGGTTGTGTTTGGATAAGTGTCTCTTCTTTTGTCGGGGATGATTCGGGTACAGGCTCAGGGACTGATGTAGGTCCAGGCACAGATGTGGCTTCTTCAAGTGTATTTTGTGACAGTTCTTCCTGCACCTCTATGGCTTCGGCAATCGTTTCTTTCTTGCCGAACTTGATTTTGTAGATTTCGTATGTATCAAAGATAAGTGTCTGAAAGGAGAGATAGAGCAACCATCCCAACAGGTTACAGCATACGAATACTATCCACCTGACAAAGTTGTCTTGGTTGAAGCTGTCCGCTATTACCAGCGTGGCAATGGAAGATATTAGGACGATGGCGAAGCCGACAAAGCCCAAGATGATGTATTTGTCCTTGATTGATGATTCCATATTTCGTTGAGAGATTGAATGTTCCTGTATTATTTTGTGCAAAGTTAATGCTATTTTTCCCAATTACTGCCCGTTATTTGCGGTTAGAACGGTCTTTTTCAATGTATTTCACGAAATGTCATCATATCATACTCTGTTTCATACTCTGAGGGGCTTATAAATGGTGGCATCAAGCCAAAAACATAGAGGGGCGATTATAGCCTTGTAGCCATAACCGCCCCTCTGAATACCTGTCAATGTGAGACATTTATGCCTCCTTGCGCTTCAAGGTTATCTTGTCCACCACCTGACACATCTGCTGCGCTGCTATCTTGGAATAGATTTGTGTGGTGGTAATGTTCTTATGTCCGAGATAGGCTTGGATGACAGCCATGTCCGTTCCCATTTCCACGTGCAGGCTTCCGAAGCTGTGGCGGGTACAGTGAAAGGTGATTTTCTTGGTTATCCCTGCTGCCGTGAGCCACCGTTGGAGTGGTCCTTGCAGCATCTTGTCCTTGAAATCCTCAAAGATAAGTCCCTCGCCCCGTTCTCCCAGCAGTCCATAGGCTTCATCACTGATGGGGTTATGCACTATTTCTTTGGTTTTCTGCATACGGGTGGTAACGAACATCCTGCCGTTGGTGTATGGTTGTATCTGCTGCCACGTGAGCTGTCTGATGTCGCTCTTTCTCAGTCCCGTAAGACAGGCGAAAAGAAAAGCTTTTTTCAAGACCTCCTCCTCACAGGGTGTTTCGGCAAGCCGTATCAGTTCCTCTTGGCTCAAATGCTCCCTGATGGTGGGAATGCACTCGATGCGGTCTAAGAAGCCGTTTGGGTTCTCCTTTATCTTCCTGTCACGGTAAGCGGTGTGCAGCACGGCACGGAAAGTTGACCAATAGCCTGCTGCGGAGTTGATGTGCAGCTTTTGGTTGGTGTGGATGGATTGGGGTGCATCAAGCAGGTATTCCATGAACTTGCGGCACAAATCCACATCCACCTCCTCAAAGGTGCATTTGCCGTTCACGAACCGCTGGAAATGCTTGTATACGTGCTGCCACTTGATATTCTTGCGGTCAGCCAGTCCTTTGAAATAGGCAAGGAAATCGCCCTTCATCTTGGTCTTGTCAAAAAAGCCGTTGTTTTCATTGAAAATGGCTTCGTAGCGCTGGTTGCGCAGGATGACCGCTTTCTTCATCATGCGTGCGTTGAAGTCCCGTTCCTGCTGGTTTGCAGGTTTGGCGAAGATGTAAATTCCTAAGGCTTCACGTGTAATCACTCTCATGGTGACATTGTCACGGTAGCCGGGATAGTAGTCAAGGCATAGTGAATACTGTGTCCCGTTCTTAATCTTGCGCTTACGCAAGGTAACTGTTTTGCATTTACTCATAATAATTATGTTTTAATTGGTTGTATACATTTTGGAGTTGTATCCATGTTTCCGATGGCAAAGGAACAACGTGAAATATCCGTGAATACCTCCACGATACATCATTTTGAAATAATTTTCGATAATCCCGATTTTTCACGGTTATTTGTTCCTTTCAGCCATGACACGCTCCACATCTGAGCGCAAAAGCAGGTTTTTCACACCCACCTTTATCTTTTCGATGTGCTTCACCTTGACGATATGGCAGATGTTGGCTGACGAAAGACCATAGATTTGCTGCACCTGCTCAACGGTATAGTAGCGTTCATCGTTCACAAGGTCAGTTCTGCGGAGTTCGTTCAAATGTGATTTGGAGTAATAGGTACGCCCGTACTCTCTTTTAGTGGGTATCTTATGGCGATAGGTGTAGGCACGGAGTGCGGTCGGCTTCATGCCGAACAGTTCCTCCACCTCCTCGGTCAGTAGCCAGTCGGTAATTTCGCTAATATCAACTGCCACACCGAAAAACTCGTCAATATGCTTCTTGCTGTAATAGTTCTTTCCTGCGATACGGCAGATGGGGATATGGTTACGCTTGGCGGAAGTGTAAAGCCATGACTGCTTTACCTTAAAAAGGGACATCACCTCCTCGCCCGAATAGAAGTCCAACACTTCTTCGCTTTCCTTTTCCCTTTTTTCTCTTTTGGCAGGTAAGGAAGATGAAGATGATTTCCTTGGTGTGGAGGTGTTGCCGGGCAGGATGCGGTGATAGGGATTGCCCTCCAACATCTGCTCGATGTCGGCTCTGCGGATGAATGCCATGCGGTTGCTGATGCGTGAGGCTTTCAGCTTGCCGATGGCTACAAGTTTGTAAATGTACTGTCGGGAACAGCCCATGAGGATGGCTGCTTTGGAAAAGGTGAGATACTCCTGATGCTGTATCTCCATCAAGGGTTGGGCGACTTTGAAGAGGTTGTTCTTCTGCATCACTCTGGCTCGTTTGGCTTCTGCCTGACAAGCCTCACTGCAATATCTTTGCATACCGCTTCGGGTTACAAAGGACTTGCCGCAAAAACTGCATTTTCTGGTTGCTTTCATACCGTTTTATCGTTTAATGGTTCATTTCTTCAATCCTATATCTCTGAAATGGTAAACGGATGTGAACGGAAGTCAACCATTGTCGCTTTTCTACACAGTGTGACTGTTTCCGCATATCGGGGCGGTTATTGTCGCTTGTCGTAAACGGTTGTAAACCCTTGTCAACTGTCTGCACGGTGTGACAAAAAACAAGCCCCGCAAATTCTCCACGTCAGAAATACGTCTCAAAAATATGTGGAAATTTGGGAAGCGACAAATGGCAACCGAAAAGTGTTAAATTTTAGAATATGCTGGTAATTAAAGATTTACACTCGGATATTTCTGATTAGTTTTGGTTGTTCTATGGTTATAAATACAATCTGCGAAAATACAATAGATGTTTTTTCTTCTTTAATTATTATACTCATATGTGAAATTACACATAATATATTTTTGTATAAATTGAAAAAGCAGCCGTCTCGTGGTGGACGGTAACGGCAACATCGAGGAGGTGAACCATTATTACCCCTTCGGCGCACTTATGGGCGACCGCTGAGGCGTGAGCCGAAACAAATACAAGTACATAGGCAAGGAACTTGATACTATGTACGGATGGAACATGCAGGACCATGATATGATGAGTTTACCATAAAATGTGCTACAAAGTCATTAGCATATTACAGGTCTAATCCTACTGCCATAACTATCAAGTATAAATCTTTAGAGACCGTATTGCTTAAGCATCTTGAATCAAATGGGCATTTGAGAGATTCCTTTACGGATGATATAGATTGCCAATTTGCACAATGTCTTGATGAATTGAAAGCGACATACTGGACAGAAGAAACTGAAGAGCTCAAAAAGAAATGGAACATGAGTGAAGAGGATATCAATAACATTAAGAAGAATATCAAATACATAAAATGACACTCAAAATCAACAGCTTATGAAACAATCAGCCCAATTTCAACAAAAAGAAAATAGAACATCTGTAAATTTGTTCTACATATTATTCTGCTTCATATTCCTCCTTACAATATCCTCATGTAAAAATTCGGATGAGCTGTTGATTTATTATAAAATGGGATTCGTGGAATCTCCTATCTCAAAATCTTATGAAGATTTTGTGAAGGAAGCAGACCAGCATCAAACGGACACTGTTATCAGTATTCCTCAAGAGCGGTTTGATAAATTCCGCGAAATGGTTAGCATATTAAATGGAGTTTACAACTCGGAGAGCAGGCACGACTATCGTATAAGCATAAAATATAAAGACACAGACATCGCCATTCCACTACCCGTTCCCGACAGTCTGAACGACAAGGTTGTGGCTTACATTGGAGACAAAAAGAAAGCGTGTATAAGCGATGCCGTACTTTATGAAATTTTATGTTCGGCAAGATATTTTGACTTCTTTGACAAAGAAGACCTCAACTACATCCCATTACTGAAGAAATACAAAACGCCCACGGACTACACGTACTACTTCAAAAATCAAGACAGCATTCCCGCAAGGGTAAGATCAACATATAAGGTGGTGTTGGAGTGCCAATAATACATTCTAAATGAGGGTCAAAACTAAAAAAATAGCGAGAAAAGGCAAATCGTAGGAGCTGCGGGCATTAGCTTTCCGCTTCGCGTCGCTGACTTTCAGTTCCTGCCCGCAGCACTGCAAACAGCCGTAACTTACTGAGTATCTTGCCGCAATGCCGCAGGCAGGAATGCCCGCAGCTCCTACAGTTTGCTTTGTTACCCTCCCCTTACACCTCTATCTCCTCCAAGTCATCCGGCACTATGATTCTTCCCTTGAAGTTTTGTGCGGCTTCCCTTGTGTAGTTCTGCTTGCGGGTGGCTATTGTCTTCTCTTCCGTGTGATAGAGGATGAGGTTCTTTACGTTGAGTTCTGCTGCGAGCTTTCCTGCGTCAAGAGCCGTGCTGTGGTTTTTCTCGTACGGCTTGAAGGTGTCGCGGTCGGCGTAGAGGCAGAAAGCCTCGCACATCATCCAGTCGGCATGTCGGATGTGCTGGCGGTTGAGCGGGTTGTAAGGCTCGTCGCCCAAGCAGGCAAGGACAGTTCCGTCAGGCAGTTCGGCACGGAAACCGTACTGCTTCTCCTTCGTGGAATGGATGTCGAAGCAGGTGAGGCGGATGTCGCCCACGTCGAAGTTCTCGCCGTCCGTCAGCTCATGGAAGACGACGCGCTCCTCCACCTTTGCCAACTGCTTCTTGGCGAGAATCATGTCGATGATGGTGCGTATGACGCGCATCACCTTGTCATTGCCATAGACATGCAGCTTGCCCTCGTAACCCTTACATTGCGCCACCATGCGGACGACCCAGATGACGCCCAGCACATGGTCGGTGTGGGAGTGGGTGACGAAAAGATGATGAATGTCGGCTATCTGGATGTCCGCCTTGCGAAGCTGCGTGAGAATGCCGTTGCCGCCTCCCGCATCGACAAGGAGTAGGGTGGTGGAGGTCTGCAGCGTGAAGCACGTGTTATAGATATGGGTGACGGTGGCGTTGCCCGTACCCAGCATTGTTATCTTATTCATTGTATATGGCTGTCATTTTAATTACGCTACAAAAATACGCTTATTTCCTTAATCGTCAAACAAAACCGAATGATATATTAAGCTCTTTTCTTGCTTTATTCAGTGGTTTTGGCTATTTTTGCAAAATTGATGAGAAGATATAAAGAATTACTTACTAAACTAACTTATGACTATGAAGAAACTATTGATTTTCTTATTTCTTGCTATTGCAGGAATTTGTGATACGAAAGCGCAATACACCATTGCTGACAACAATCACATGACGTATCGTGGCGTGTCATTAGGATTGGACATAAGCGATTTTGCGAAGCAGCTCAACGCCAAAGGAGTGAGCTTCGGCGATGAAGGTTTCTACGATTCGGGCGAGTTCACAGACGGTTCGTTCGAGTTTCAGACGCTTGACGTAGCCTACGATCAGTATGAGAAAAGGCTGAAGAATGTCGGAGTTTACTGGTTTTATAGGTTGCGTGAGGAGGCGGAGCCTTTCGTGGCAAGCATTTACGCTGACATACAACGGTCGTATCCTAATGCCCTGTTCGACTACATGATATGCAAGAACGAGTATGGCAGCCGGGAGGAGAGATACTGCTGCAGGATTCTTTCCGACGACAAGCAGACGCTGAAAGGCTCAGTGGTCGTAGTGTTGAACATTGATGACAACGACCCGCATTATTCTGCTTCGGTGAAGTATTACGATACGTATAACTCGATGATGGTGGACGGTCTGAAGTATGGCATTTACGACCTCAGCGACATGATGGCTCCATATTACGATTCGTGCTATCTGTTCCTGGACGAGGACTGCGTAATCATCAATCCTAAGAAAGACAATGTTCCGGGAATGCTTATGGCTCGTGGTGCCGACAGAGAGTATGTTTTGGAGACGCTGTTCCGTAACGATTGCACCAAGGAGGAAAAGGGCAGTCAGCTGTACGGACATCTGGCCGAGCTGCCCTTGTTCGACAAGAATTATGTCTGCACCACCAGCTTCTGCTTGAATGATAGCGATATATATTGGGGAATGCCATCCAATCAGTACGCAGACGCACCGTCTATGGCTGCTGACAATCTGTTCGGAGAATCCTCTTTCAAGAGCATGCTTGGCTCGAAGCTGAAAGCCACATACGCCGGCAATCAGGAATTAAGAAAGATGTTCAGCGTGTTCAGATAGAAAATTGGTAGTTCATTATTGTAGATGTTTGTATTATTTTATCTAACTTTGCATCGTATATAGTTCGGATTACTTTACTGTTACTAAACAAATCATCATATTATACATAATGAAAACTTATCTATCACGATTTTTCGTTGCCGCTTCGTCCGTGCTTGCTACAGCGCTGACCACCACGGCAGTAGCCCAGACGGCAGACGGTAAGGGACCGCGCCCTATGGTCAGACCCAATGTGGCTAACCTCCTTCCCTTGACGGGAGCCGAGGCAAAGACATCACCACGTGAGCAAGCCGAGCGATTGGCGCAGCTCAGGGCCAACCGTCCCTTGCTCTTCAAGGCCCGCATCGCAGGTCAGGCTGTGGCAGGACAGCTGAAGCCCGTGAAGCGTGCGGTGCCGGCAAAGGCAGACGCCGCTCCCTTCTATGTCAGCAAGGCTCCCCAGTCCGTGCCACTCGGCAGGGAACTGTGGGCAAACGTCATGCAGAGCGGACGTTGGGCTGACTCTGACCCTGACTACGGCATGTATTCGTTCGGCGTATCAGGCAAGATGGAGATGAACGAGAAGTACGTGGACGCAAGGATGTATGCCAATGCGGGTGGCGCTCTGTCAGGCGACCGACTGGACATCGTGAAGTATGACAGCTCCGTGGGCTCGATGAATCACTATTGCTTTGATGCTGAGACGGGCGACTTGAAGTCGAGCTCCTACCTCAGCGACTACTCGTTGTGGGCGACCGAGACTGCTGTTGCTGCAGACGGAACCGTGTATGGCGACTTCTTCACGGGCGACGCATCGAGCTATGAGCTTGGCATCGCTGACTATGCGAACAATACGCGCAGCACTATCGGTTCGCTTCACAATTATTATGTGGCGCTTGGTATCACGAAAGACAACGTGCTATACGGCATCAGCACATACGGCGACCTCTATCGCATCGACACCAAGACTGCCAAGGAGAGTCTTGTGGGCAGCACAGGCGTGAAGCTCACGCTCAGCGACGGCTCGTGGAACGTGCAGAGTGGCGAGATTGATCAGGCGTCGGGCATCTTCTATTGGGCTTGCACCGACCATACCGGCGCTTCAGCTCTCTACACCGTTGACCTCACATCAGGCGCAGCCACAAAGGTGGGCGACATTGTCAACAATGAGCAGCTGGCGCTTCTCTCCATTCCTAAGGAGACCGTAGCGGACGCCGCTCCAGGCATGACAGCTGACCTTGCCGTAGTCCTCGACAAGGCTTCGCTTGCCGGAAACCTGACCTTCACCGTGCCCACCACCACATACCGTGGCTCGCAGCTGACTGGAGAGGTGAACTACGTGGTGTCGGTGGACGGCAAGAGCGTGGCTACGGGCAAGGCTTCGGCTGGAGCTGCCGTTAGTGAGAAGTTTACCGTAAAGCGTGGCAACCGCCTCTTCAGCGTGGTGCTCTCCAACGCCGCCGGCAATGGTCCGAAGGCTTATAAGACAGTTTTTGTGGGCGATGATACGCCATGCAAGCCTACCAACGTGAAAGCCGATCTCGACATAGCAACGGGCAAGCTGTCGCTTTCATGGGATGCCGTGACGAAGGGTATCAATAACGGATACGTGGGCGATGTCACCTACGACGTGGTTAGATATCCAGATAACAAGACTTTGGCAAGCGCTACTACTAATACATCGCTCACCGACCAGTTGCCGGGTGGCAATCTTACGGGCTATTACTACATCGTGACGGCACGCAGCGGACAGCGCAAGAGCGAGCCGGCACAGTCGAATAGCGTCTCTTACGGCGACATGCTGGAGCCGCCTTATTATCAGGGCTTCGACAATGAGGCGTCTCTTAACGTCTTCACCATCATCGACGCCAACGAGGACGGAGCCACATGGAAGTTCTGCGAGAACGACGGAACAGGTCAGCCGTCGGCACAGATTGAGTATGGCGATAATGTTACTGATCACGACGACTGGCTCATCATGCCGCCGCTCAAGCTGAAGAAGGGTCAGGTTTATAATGTGTCGTTCCGTGTGGCAAGCGTGGGCGAGTCGTACCCCGAGGAACTGGAGGTGATGTACGGCAGCGAACCTACCGCCGAAGCGATGACACACACTCTCATGGCAAAGACCAAGATATCCAACAGGGAGTATGAGACTCTGAAGGCAGAGCTTACGCCTGACAAGGACGGCGCGGTATACATCGGTTTCCATTGCATCAGTAGCGCCGACTATTACTATGCGCTCGTACTTGACGACATCTCCGTGAAGGGCAATTCGCAGAAGGCTCCTGACGCAGCCACCAACCTCCGTGTGGTGCCCGCAGAGGACGGTTCGGCTAAAGCCACATTCTACTTCACCGCCCCGACAAAGGCTATTGACGGCACAAAGCTCACCTCTGACCTCGACGTTTATGTCATGCGCGACGGTGAGGAGATACAGCAGATGGCGGCCATCAAGCCGGGCAATGACTATTACTATATAGACAATTCAGCGCAGAACGGCGTCAATACCTACTACGTCATTGCCTCTAACGAAGAGGGCAAAGGACGCGAGAGCCAGAAGGTTTCGGCTTATGTGGGCAAGGATACGCCAGCATCGCCGACCGGCATAAAGGCTATGACCACCGACAACGACATCACGCTGACATGGGATCCGGTAACAAAGGGAACCAATGGAGGATACATCGACCCGAATGATGTCGTGTATAACGTATACGAAATTATCGAGACCGGCACGGGCGTGAGCCTCCCGCTCGTCGATCAGGTTTCAGCCACAACCATCACCATCCCATACGACACCAACGACGGCGAACAGGAGATGATAAATTATGCTCTCTCTGCAGAGAACTCTGTGGACGAGGGACCACGCGTTATGTCGCCGGGCATCATTGTCGGTGCACCTTACACGCTGCCTTTCGAAGAGCACTTTAAGGGTGGCAGACTTGACAACGCCATGTGGTGGACAGATCAGACAGGCGAAGTGGGCTTCGACCTTATGCAGGGCATGTCGTCGGAAGGCGACGGAGGATGCACGGGCTACATCGCTGGGGCTGATACGGACAAGGCTAAGATTGGCGTGGGCAAGATAGCGCTGAACGGAGCCGAGAATCCGATGCTCGTATTCTCTTATATGTCAACGGCAGCAAAGGAGCAGACCAACATCGAACTTTACGTAAAGACTCCAGGCAAGGACGACGTGCTTTACAAGACATTCAAGTGCGGCGGCGAAGGATCGTCTGCATGGACAACGATGTCCGTACCGCTCGACAAGAATCTTGCAAGTCAGAAGTATGTCATGCTGACGTTCATCGTTCAGACTCCTGCCGGCACAGCACTATATATAGATAATGTATGCGTGCGCGATGTGGCAGGTAAAGACCTGCGTGCTTCGATGACCGCACCAGAGAAGGTTCGTCGTGGCGAGAACGTCACAGCCAAGGTTGCGGTGGAGAATGTGGGTAGCGTTGCAGCCCGCTCATACGCCGTCCGCCTCTATGCCGACGGCAAGCTGGTGGACACTAAGGACATCAACGAAACCCTTGAGCCGAACGAACGTCGCATAGTGGAGCTGACATACAAGAGTTCGGTAGTGGACAAGTCGCCGCTGGCGTTGAAGGCAGAGGTAGCAATCGACGAGGACGCCACACCTGACGACAACATAGTTGAGGCAACCGTAGAGCTGACCGCTTCCACACGTACAGCCCCCGAGAACGTAGACGCTACGACGGCGGACGGCAAGGTGGTAAGCGTGACATGGAAGAAGGTGGAGGAGAAGTCGGAGACGGTAACGGACGACTTCGAATCTTACACTCCGTGGGCAATGGACGACTTCGGCGAGTGGACATCCGTGTACGGCGAGAAGGGCATCGCAAAGGGTCCGTTCAGCCGCACCTATCCTCATCCCGCAGAGGGCAAGCGCTTCGCCTACACATTGGTGGAGCCGTCGTCATGGATAGTCAATACGGTGCTCGACCAGAACCCGTGTTTGAAGCCCCGTTCAGGAAAGGCTTACCTGGCATCGTTCTACAGCGTGGAGGACTCGAAGTTCATCCCCGCCGACAACTGGCTTATCTCGCCGCCGCTCACCGAGCGCAAGCAGACAGTGAGCTTCTGGGCTAACAACTTCAAGAACGCCATCCTCGGTTATTCAGAGGACTTCGAGGTGCTCTACTCTACAGCCGGAACAGCCATCGCCGACTTCAAGACCACGGTTTTGAAGGCAAAGGCAGAGACAGGCGAATGGAAGCAGTACACAGTGGACCTGCCGCAGGGTGCTACTTTCTTCGCCATCCATAACAACACCGCCGACACCTACATGTTCATGGTGGACGACGTGACGTACGAGGCTGGCACCGGCGTGGTAAAGGCATACAACGTCTATCGCGACGGCGTGTTCCTGGCACAGGTGAAGGCTGACGCTGCAGCCGAATACACCGACACACAGGCAGACGGCGGACGTCACCGCTACGCTGTCTCTGCTGTATACGTAGGCGGCGAGTCGGAGGCGACACAGGCTCCTGTGGTTACTGCAGTGGACGCATTGCCCGCTACCGAGGCACAGCAGACTTATGACGTTTACACACCGGACGGCAAGGTGATGGCAAGAGGAGCCAAGAAGCTTGGCACGCTGCCGAAGGGAGTGTATAAGGTGAAGAAGCAGCTGCGTTAGGCAGGGCTTTGTGAGGCAGGGCTTTGACAAAAAACTTCCTCCACATTCCGTTTATGGGCGTAAACCCTAATCGGGTTTAAATAAAAGGCTTTACGTTAGGTCTTACGAGAACCAGTTCTCGACAACCTAATGTAAAGCCTTTTATTTGTGCACAGCACGCGCCAATAAACGAAAAAACAAAGAAAAACACAATCAGGTGAACCCGAATTTTGAATTAGGAATTGTTCGATTTTGAATTAACAGTTACCGGAGAGCTTCGCTACTTAGAAATCATCCGAAAAAAACCTGTGGAATGTGGGAGAATGTGGCGCTTTTTTAGTATCTTTGCATAAGATAGCCCCTTATGCGGACTCAATCTTAGCAATAAAACTAAAAAGCAACACCAGAAAAGATATGAACGATTTCAGAAAGTATGCCACAGGTCACCTTGGCATGAACGGAATGACGCTCGACGAAGTGATGAAGGCACAGGCTCAGTATATGAACCCCTACATCCTGGAGGAGCGCCAGCTCAACGTCACACAGATGGACGTTTTCTCGCGTCTTATGATGGACCGCATCATCTTCCTCGGCACAGAGGTCAACGATTATACAGCCAATACATTGACTGCACAGCTCCTTTACCTCGACTCTATTGACAGCGGTAAGGACATCTCTATCTATATCAACTCTCCCGGCGGCAGCGTAACAGCTGGTCTTGCCATCTACGACACAATGCAGTTTATCTCAAGCGACGTGGCAACCATGTGTACTGGCATGGCGGCTTCTATGGCTGCCGTGCTCCTCGTGGCAGGTAAGGAAGGCAAGCGCTCGGCACTTACTCACAGCCGCGTGATGATACACCAGCCGCTTGGTGGCGTGCAGGGACAGGCTTCGGACATTGAGATAGAGGCTCGTGAGATTCAGAAATTCAAGAAGGAACTCTATACCATCATCTCTGATCACTCGCACACTCCGTTTGACAAGGTGTGGGCAGACTCTGACCGCAACTACTGGATGACAGCCGAGGAGGCTAAGGAGTACGGAATGATTGACTCGGTGATGACAAGAAAGAAGCAATAAGAGAAAGAAAAGGAAAATGCCAAAGAAAGTTTGCAGCTTCTGCGGAAGAAGCGAGAAGGACGTCAATCTGCTCATCACCGGATTGAACGGATTTATCTGCGACGCCTGTGCGCAGCAGGCCTACCAGATTGTGATGGAGGCTGGCTTCGGGCCGGAGGGAACGCGCAGGAAACCCGCATTCGACGTGTCGCTCAGCGACGTGCCTAAGCCCACGGAGATAAAGAAATATCTCGACGAATATATCATCGGACAGGACGAGGCTAAGAAGTATCTCTCCGTAGCCGTATACAACCACTATAAGCGTCTGAATCAGCCCGAAGACGATAAAGGCGTGGAGATAGAAAAGAGCAACATCATCATGGTGGGCTCTACGGGTACGGGCAAGACACTCCTCGCACGTACCATAGCAAAACTCCTCAAGGTGCCGTTCACCATCGTGGACGCCACGGTGTTCACCGAGGCAGGCTACGTGGGTGAGGACGTGGAGAGCATCCTCTCGCGTCTGCTTCAGGTGGCCGACTTCGATGTGGCTGCCGCTGAGCGAGGCATCGTTTTCATCGACGAGATTGACAAGATAGCCAGAAAGGCTGATAACCCCAGCATCACGCGCGACGTGAGCGGCGAGGGTGTGCAGCAGGGTCTGCTCAAGCTCCTCGAAGGAACAATGGTGAACGTGCCGCCAAAGGGCGGACGCAAGCACCCCGACCAGGACTACATACACGTCGACACACGCAACATCCTCTTCATCTGCGGTGGCGCGTTTGACGGCATAGAGCGCAAGATAGCACAGCGTCTCAATACGCACGTCGTAGGATTCAATTCCGTGCAGAACGTGCGCAACCTCGACAAGGGCGACCTCATGAAGTATATCCTTCCGCAGGACCTCAAGTCGTTCGGTCTTATCCCCGAGATCATCGGACGTCTGCCCGTGCTCACTTATCTCAATCCGCTCGGACGAGAGGCGTTGCGCCGCATACTCGTGGAGCCGAAGAACTCTATCGTAAAACAGTATAAGAAGCTCTTCGAGATGGACGGCATCAAGCTGGAGTTCACAGAAGAGACATACGACTTCATCGTCGACAAGGCTGTGGAGTATAAGCTCGGCGCACGCGGACTGCGCTCCATCGTGGAGTCGATAGTCATGGACGCCATGTTTGAGGTGCCTGCCAAGAAGGTGGACTCCTTTACCGTAACTCTCGACTACGCAAAGAGCCAGCTCGAGAAATCGAACCTTAAATAAGAGGGAATGCGAGGGAGACAAGGACACAGACGAGCCTGTCTCCCACGCATATCTTAAGAGACATTAAATCTTATTACTATGACTGAGACAATTAACCTAACAGGACAACTGAAGCATTACTTCGGCTTCTCTTCCTTCAAGGGAGAGCAGGAAGCCATCATACGCAATCTGCTTGACGGCAACGACACCTTTGTGCTCATGCCGACGGGCGGAGGAAAGAGCCTGTGCTATCAGTTGCCGTCTCTAATCATGGAGGGCACGGCCATTGTCGTGTCGCCGCTGATAGCGCTCATGAAGAACCAGGTGGATGTCATCAATTCGCTCGGCGAGGAGACGGGGGTGGCACACTATCTCAACTCATCGCTCAATAAGTCTGCCATACAGCAGGTGTATGACGACGTGCACAGCGGAAAGACCAAGCTGCTGTATGTGGCACCTGAATCGCTCAACAAGGAAGACAACCTGGAATTCTTCCGCTCGTTCAAGATTTCGTTCTACGCCGTGGACGAGGCGCACTGCATCTCCGAATGGGGACACGACTTCAGACCAGAATACCGAAACATACGTCCTACCATATCCAAGATAGGCGACGCTCCCGTCATAGCACTCACCGCTACGGCTACGGACAAGGTGAGGATGGACATCAAGAAGAGCCTCGGCATCATGGATGCAAAGGAATTCAAGAGCTCATTTAATCGCCCTAACCTATATTATGAGGTAAGGCAGAAGACAAAGGATATCGACCGACAGATAATAAAGTTTATCAAGCAGCATCACGGAAAGAGCGGCATCATCTATTGCATCTCGCGAAAGAAGGTGGAGGAGCTGGCTGCCGTGCTCAAAGCCAATGACATCAAGGCGGCACCTTATCATGCCGGACTCGACTCGGCTACGCGTTCGAAGACGCAGGACGACTTCCTCATGGAGCGAATTGACGTCATCGTGGCTACGATTGCCTTCGGAATGGGCATCGACAAGCCAGACGTGCGCTTCGTCATACATTATGACATTCCCAAGAGTCTGGAGGGATATTATCAGGAGACGGGCAGAGCCGGACGCGACGGTGGCGAGGGCATCTGCATAGCTTTCTATGCATATAAGGACCTTCAGAAACTGGAGAAGTTTATGGAGAGCAAGCCTGTGGCTGAACAGGATATCGGCAAGCAGCTCCTGCAAGAGACGGCGGCATACGCCGAGTCGTCTGTATGCAGAAGACGCATCCTCCTGCATTACTTCGGAGAGGAATATACGAAGGACAACTGTGGCAACTGCGACAACTGCCTGCATCCCAAGACACGGCACGAAGGCAAGGAACAGCTGCTCATCGTCCTGAAAGCCATCATGGCAGTGAAGGAGGCATTCCGTCAGGACTACGTGGTGGACTTCATAAAGGGTAGAGCCACGGACGACATCGTGTCGCACAAGCACGAACAGCTGGAAGAGTTCGGAGCAGGAGAGGACATGCCGTCGAAGGTGTGGAATCCTGTGATTCGTCAGGGTATGATTGCCGGATATATCATCAAGGACGTGGAGAACTACGGGCTGCTGAAGGTGACGGCTGCCGGACGCCGATACGTGAAGAACCCGACGGACTTTACGTACGTGGAGGACACTGACTTCAGCGAGTCGGCTGAGGACGAGATAGAAGATCACGGAGTATCGGCTCTCGACCCGACACTCTACAGCATGCTGCAGGACTTGAGAAAGAAGACAGCACGCAAGTGCAACCTGCCCGCATACGTAATCTTTCAGGACGTGTCGCTGGAACAGATGGCAACGCTTTATCCCGTCACCCTGGACGAACTGAAGAACATTCAGGGCGTTGGCGTCGGCAAGGCGAAGCGCTACGGCAAGGAATTCTGCCAGCTCATCAAGACTTACTGTGAGGAGAACGATATAGAACGTCCTGAAGAACTCTTCGTGCGCACCGTGGCGAAGGACTCGATGACGAAGGTGAAGATCATCGGATTCCTCGACCGTCGCATGCCTCTCGACGACATCGCCTCCACGCTCAACCTTGAGTTTGAAGAACTGTTGGACGAGATTGACGCCATCGTATACAGCGGCACAAAAGTGAACATCGACTACTTCCTCGAAGATGTCATGGACGAAGATCAGGTGGACGACATCTATGAGTACTTCCGCGAGAGCGAGACGGACAGCATAGATGATGCTGTTGACGAACTCGGAGGCGACTACGAGGACAACGAAATAAGACTGGTTCGCATAAAGTTCCTGTCGGAACAGGCGAATTAAAGTTCAGAATTGAGAGTTGAGAGTTCAGAATTGAGAGTTGAGAGTTATGATTACCTTTTTTAATCATTTAAGATTGCTACGTTAT
>ERZ506999.346-NODE-346-length-22643-cov-7.528909_pt1 | contig 22643 bp, 17 predicted proteins | sample MGYA00512881_ERZ506999 | MGnify/ENA metagenome assembly ERZ506999
GCATTTCTTCCACTGATCTCTCCGGTTGTCATGAGTGCTCTGACAGCTACCAGAGAGCGTGCGATCGCGCTGGAAGTTCGTGGATTTGGTGCGAAGGGAACAAAAACCTGGCTGCATCCGCATCAGAAGGCAAAAACAGACCGGATCTTCAGCTGGCTTTGCATCGCAGGGCTGATTCTGGCACTGGCAGGGAGGATTTATTTATGGCTTTTTTAGAAGTAGAACATTTAAAATACCGCTACCCGCATACGAAAAGGCTGGCGTTGGATGATATTTCTTTCACTGCTGAAAAGGGCGAATTTATCGGAATCATCGGAGAGAACGGAGCCGGAAAAAGTACACTCAGCCAGGCGTTTTGCGGTTTGGTTCCCCAGTTTTATAAAGGGGCTTACGGCGGTAAAGTAACGATTGACGGGATCTCCGCGGCTACCACTCCTACCGCAGAACTCTGCAAAAAAGTCGGTCTGATCTTTCAGAATCCGTTCAATCAGCTCTCCGGCGCCAAAGATACTGTATGGGATGAGGTAGCGTTTGGTCTGGAAAACTTCGGTGTACCGGCAGAGCAGATCCATGAACGTCTGGACAAAGTCCTTCATCAGCTGGATATCTGGCAGTTTCGTGACAAAAATCCATTCGACCTGTCCGGTGGGCAGATGCAGCGTGTGGCGATTGCCTCTGTTCTCGCCATGGAACCGGAGATCCTGCTCCTTGACGAGCCGACTTCACAGCTGGATCCACAGGGAAGTGAGGAAGTATTCCATACGGTAGAACTGCTTTCTAAAACCGGTATCACTATTTTTATGATCGAACAGAAAATGGAAAAACTGGCATTCTACTGTGACAGAATCCTGCTGTTGCATGAAGGAAAACAGATTGCCTTTGATACCCCGGAAAAGATCTTCTCCAGATCGGATCTGGCAGATCTTGGTATCTGTCCTCCATATGCGACGCGTTACTGCAAAGAACAGAACATTCTGCGTCCGGATGGCACCTACCCGGTAACGGTGGATGATGTACAGAAGGTTTTAAAAGCGGGTATAGACAAAGTTGCTACGCTCCCGCAACTGATGGATCCTGTTTATAGAAATGTGGCAGAAAATCGTTTTACGGTAAATGATCTGCATTTTTCTTATACCGAAGACCATCCGATTTTTGAAGGCTTCCGGTTATCTCTGGATCAGCGTCCAACCGCGATCATCGGACAGAATGGTGCCGGAAAAACGACACTGGTTCGTCTGCTGAAAGGTCTTTTAAAACCGGCTTCCGGAACGATTCTTTATAAAGGCGAGGATATTTCAGGACGCACCGTGGCTTCTCTCGCCGGTCAGGTCGGTTACGTTTTCCAGAATCCGGATGATCAGATCTTTAAATATAAAGTCATTGATGAAGTCATGTTCGGACCGTTGAATATCTGCATGGATAAAGAGAAAGCGAAACAAAAAGCCATGGAAGCGCTGGAACTGACAGAACTCGCTGCATATGCCGAAGAAAATCCTTACGATCTGGAACTCTCCCAGCGGAAACTGGTTGCAATTGCTTCTGTTCTGGCGATGGATACGGATGTGATCATCCTGGATGAACCGACGATTGCACAGGATTATAAAGGAAAAGAAATTATACGGAAAATTATCACAAATCTTTCCGAACAGGGAAAACTGGTACTGGCAATCCTTCATGATATGGACTTTGTCGCACAGTGTTTTTCAAGGGTTGTGGTTCTTGCACATGGAACACTTTTGGCAGACGGTACGCCTTCGGAAGTGTTTGTGCAGAAAGAGGTTCTGAAAAAAGCGGCACTCGATATGCCGCATCCATTGCAGCTGCGGAAAGTGCTGGAACAGATTTGAAATATGTAATCTTCACATAAACAGTTGTAATCATTCAGATATGTATATAAAAAGTCGGAGCTTAAATCACTCTCTGTGAATTTGAGTTCCGACTTTTTGTTGTATTGCATATCAAAATTGATCGAATGAACCAATTTCGATTTCTATTTTGGTTCAAATAGTTAAAAACGCATACTGAAAACTCGTCACGCGCTTCTACCGGAAACTCTTCAGCCAGTTTACCAGTGAATCATGCCAGATATTATCATCTACGGTTTTCTTCATCTGATCGGTTACCGGACCGTTTCCAGCCATTTTTGCAAGGATAGCTGCCTGAAGCTCTGCTACCGTCATTTCTTCCGGTGATTTACTCCAATCTGGTTTTACAGGTGCTTTCGCTTCTTTACTCTCTTCTTTTGTGAGACCTGTTTTAACTGTTTCACTATCTTCGGATGCTATCGTAGTATTTATAGCTGCTTCAGCATTTGTCTCCACCGGCTTTTCTGCTGTTTCAGTTTTTAATAGATCCGGATCCTTTGAATCTTCAGCTGCTACATCTGCAACTTCCTCTTTCGTCTTAACAACATCCGGTTTCACACTCTTAGGAATTGCAGCCGGTACCGGAGTTTCTCCCTTCATCTGCTCTTCCGGGATCCAGATTTCGCCGCTGTTTGCTGGAATCGTCACGTTGATCCGACCTCCCTGTACCTCTGCCCGTTTACTGGAAAGTGCGCCGATATAAGCGGCAGTACTTCCGACCGGCAGATTCATACCTGCGGCATTGTCATCGTTGTTGACGGTAACAATCACACGTACATTGTCCAGATCTCGCGCAAAAGCATACTGACGGTTGGTAAGCATCAGTTCGTTATAACTTCCGTAACTTAATCCCGGCGTAGCCTTGCGGATCTTTCCGAGAGCAGCAATCAGTGCCGTACACGGATTTTCTGTAACCGCATTTTTATAATCTTCCAGATTCAGTGCCGGACGAAGACTCGCATCGGAGAATTTTTCTTTCTTTCCTTCGATTCCGAATTCCGATCCGTAATAAATACTCGGAATACCCGGCAGTGTGTACAGCAAAACATGCACCGGTGCAAAATGCGCTTTATTGCTGAGTTTGGTATAGATTCGTTCCACATCATGGTTGTCCACAAAATTGTAAAGATCCAGGTCACCCATATTCTGTAAATATTTCACGGTATGCGCAATCTCGAAATAATTATGGTCGTTGTGGCCGCTGTACAGGGCTTTATGCAGAGCGTAATTCGTTACACTGTGTAGCGTGCCACCGTTGACCCAACGGCTGTAATCGCCGTGAATTACCTCTCCCATGAGCCAGAAATCTTTCTTTACCTCGTCCGCGGTATGGCGCAGTGTACGCATAAAGCCAAAATCCAGAACATCCGCTGCATCCAGACGGATCCCGTCAATATCAAATTCAGACACCCAGAAACGGATCACATCACAGATATAATTCTGTACTTCCGGATTTCTCTGGTTTAATTTTACCAGCAGATTATAGCCGCCCCAGTTTTCATAGGAGAAGCCATCGTTATATTCCGTATTTCCGCCAAAATTCACATTGCAGTACCAGTTGACATAGCGGGAATGTTCCCGGTTTTCCTGAATATCTTTAAAAGCAAAGAAATCACGTCCGGTATGATTGAAGACACCATCGAAAATCACACGGATTCCTTTTTCATGACAGGCTGCCACAAAGTTCGTAAGATCTTCATTGGTACCCAGACGGGAATCCAGTTTTTTATAGTCAGTGGTTTCGTATCCGTGTCCTACACTCTCAAATAATGGGCCGATGTATAACGCGGTACATCCGATTTTCTGAATATGATCGATCCACGGCAACAGTGTGTTCAACCGATGCACCGGGGCACTGTAATCGTTCTGCGCAGGTGCGCCGGTAAGACCCAGTGGATAAATGTGATAAAAAACAGCTTCATTGTACCAACTCATGTAAATGCACCTCTATTTTTAAAATTTGCAATTGCTTATATAATTAAACAAATTGCATCAACATTTTCTCTATCATACCAGATTTTAGCTGAAAATACAATCCGAAAGAATTTCTCCCATAGTAAGAAGCAGCCGTTCCATATTCAGCGGCTTGGCAATATGACCGTTCATTCCCGCATCAAGTGCTTTTTTCCGGTCTTCTTCAAAGGCATTGGCAGTCAGTGCAACCACCGGAATAGAACCACGCTTGCCAGGAAGCTGACGAATTGCTTTCACAGCTTCATATCCGTTCATCACAGGCATCTGAATATCCATCAGGATCATATCGTAATATTCTTCCGGCATCTCCTGCAATGTACGCAGACATTCTTTTCCGTCACCGACACGCTCCACTTTTAACTGTTGTTCTTCCAGAAGTGTTTCTGTGATCTCTGCATTCAGATCATTATCTTCTGCCAGAAGAATCCGTCTGTTTTTCAATATTTCCAGATATTCGGTATGTAACTGTTCCTGTTTTTTCTGAATCTGCTTTTCCGTAGGAAGTGCAAAACAAATCCGGATCGTAAAACGCGTTCCCTCATTTGGCTTGCTCTTTACATAGATCGAGCCGCCCATCATTTCCACCAGGGATTTTACAATCGGAAGTCCCAGACCTGCTCCGGTCACTTTACTTTCCGTACTGCTTCGTTCTCTTGAAAATTCTTCGAAAATATGCGGCAGATAATCTTCACTCATGCCGATCCCGTTATCCTCTACCACAAACTCATATGCAGCATATCCTTCCTGTTCCGCAGCGATTTCCTTGAGAGAGATCGTCACTTTTCCACTTTCGTCGGTATACTTGATTGCATTACTGATGATATTCAGAAAAATTTCACGGATTTTTGTGCGGTCACAGATGATATAGTTATGCTGCAAATCTGTATTCCAGTCGATCTGCAGATGTTTTTTCTGTCCCTGTGGTTCTGACACTGCCTGGAGAGAGGTAATCAGATCGGGGAAATAGCCGACTTCTGACTTCAGTTCCATTTTACCGCTTTCAATTCGTGCCATCTCCAGTACATAATTAATCAAAGACAGCAGGAGCGAACTGGAAGAGCGGATCTTCTGTAGATAATTAAGACTCCGTTCCCGATCATCGATGTGTTGTTCCATCAGAGAAGCATAACCGATAATTGCATTTAACGGCGTGCGGATATCATGAGACATATTAAAAAGAAAGCGGGTTTTTGCTTCGTTCGCTTCACTGGCTTCTTTTGCAATCCGTTTGATCCTCTCCGCATACAGATAATCCTTGTAATGACGAGTTGCATACTGGAAGTATCCTGTAGAAATAACTCCTGCAAGCACAAAGGCAATCAGTATACCAAACCAGATCTGTGCCCGCGTCACCCAGCCGTGGATCGGTGCGATCTCAAAATACCAGGTGTCATTCGGTACGGTACAGGAAACTTCCAGCGTATTGCTGCTCATATGGCTGCTGCTTTGTGCAATCGTAATTTTTTCGCCGGTTGTCATATCTTTTTTCCAGATCCGATATTCAAAAGAAGCTTCTTCCAGTCTGTCCATATGAATTTCCTCGAGAAATCGTTCCCAGTTGATCACCAGAATGGAAAATCCCCAGAAAGATGACCGATTGGTATCATCGGTAATATAGATCGGATTAAACAAAAGGACACCGGTACCTCCCTGTGCCAGTTCAAATGGTCCTGCAATCGTATATTCGCCGCTTTCCTTGGCAAGATTCGCTTCTTTTTTTCGTGCCGGATGCTGCAACATATCCAGACCAATCGCCTCTTCATTGCCGCTGACCGGATATACCATAGAAACGATACCATCTTGGGCAAGTTCATGCACTTTGATCACATGAGCGTCATCCTGCATCATCTCTGACAAAATGGAAAACTGTTCCTCATTGATCTCATAATCGGATTCGAGCAGCCGTTTCATCAGATCGGATTCTGCAAGATAGCGGTTTAACTGCGATTCGATACGACGGATTGTGAATTCTGCGGTATAAGATGCCTTTAATTTTTCTTCTTTTTCCTGATAAGAATGCAGAAGATGCATACAACCAAGTGCTGCCAGCAGGATCAGGGTAAATACAAGAAAAGTCCGCAGACGAAGCGTCTTTTTATTTATTTGCTTTTTCATAAAATAAAATTCCTTTTGATAACTGTAATAAAAATATTCAAAAATAGGGAAATGGTAGAAAACCATTTCCCTGTAAATTTTAAACTGTCACCTGTCAGATTTTTCTATGCCATGATCGGTTTTAAAGCTTCTGCGAGTTTTTCTTTCTCTGCTTCTGCCTCAGCCAGATCTTTACCAAGTGTGGTGTAATAGATCTTGATCTTTGGTTCTGTACCGGATGGACGAACGATAACGGTTTCGTTGTTCTCCAGTTTGTAGATCAGAACGTTGGCTGCCGGAAGACCGGTTTCTTCCGGTTTCTCGTAATCGGTTACGCTGACAACTTTATGACCTGCGATCTCAGTCAGAGGATTCTTTCTGAGTCCGTCCATAATACCTGCCATGGTATTCATTCCACTCAATCCTGGGAATTCGAAGCTGTCTACTTTGTTCAGGTAACGACCGTATTCTTTGTAAATCTCTTCCAGTCTTGCCTTCAGAGAACTTCCGGTGCTTCTGTAGTAAGCAGCCATCTCACAGATCAACATGGAAGCGATGACTGCGTCTTTGTCACGTACATAAGGACCAGCCAGATAGCCATAACTTTCTTCGAATCCGAAGATGAAACGATCAACTTCACCTGCTGCTTCCAGCTGAGCAATCTGATCACCGATCCATTTGAAACCGGTCAGAACGCTTCTCAGTTCTACACCATAATGTTCTGCAACGGCATCTGCCAGCGGTGTGGATACGATAGATTTTACTGCTACCGGGTTCTGTGGCATCGTACCTTTTTCGATACGTCCTGCACAGATATAATCCAGAAGCAGAACACCAACTTCATTTCCACTGACCAGTTCATAAGAACCATCTGGGCACTTCATAGCGATACCGACACGGTCTGCATCCGGGTCGGTTGCGAGCATCAGGTCTGCGCCGGATTCTTTTGCAAGATTCAGTCCCAGTTCCAGAGCCGCAAAAATTTCCGGGTTCGGATAACTGCAGGTTGTAAAGTAACCGTTTGGATATTCCTGTTCCGGAACAATAGTAATATCGGTAATTCCGATGTCTTTGAGTATCTGTGTAACAGGAACCAGACCGGAACCATTTAACGGGCTGTATACCAGTTTCAGTCCAGCTGTTTTGCACAGACCCGGACGAACCTGTCTGGATTCGATTGCATCGTACAGGGCACGTTTGCAGTCATCACCTACGAAACGGATCAGTCCTTCTTCTACACCTGCAGCAAAAGACATATATTTTGCACCGGTCAGAACATCAGTTTTCTGAATCTCATTGTAAACGATTGCTGCAGCATCATCTGTCATCTGGCATCCGTCCGGACCGTATGCTTTATAACCATTGTACTTTGCAGGGTTATGAGAAGCAGTTACCATGATACCTGCATTACAGTTGTAATATCTGGTTGCGAAAGAAAGGGCCGGAACCGGCATCAGAGCATCATAGATTCTGACTTTGATTCCGTTGGCTGCCAGTACACCTGCAGCAGTCTTTGCAAATACATCACTTTTCAGACGACTGTCGTAGCTGATGGCTACAGTTTGTGTGCCGCCCTGTGTTTTTACCCAGTTGGCCAGTCCCTGTGTTGCCTGACGGACCACATAAATATTCATACGATTGGTACCTGCTCCCAGGACCCCACGAAGACCAGCAGTTCCGAATTTTAATGCGACCGCGAAACGTTCTTTGATCTCATCATCGTTTCCTTCGATCCTGGACAGTTCCGGGTTCAGATCGGCATCCTCAAGATCTGCTGCCAACCAGCGTTTGTATTCTTCCTGATACATTATTTACCACTCCTATTATCTTTATTTTTGTCACTTAAAAAGTTATATAGATTGTAACATGTTTTCACAAAAACAGCAACTGCTTTGTGAAACTTAAACGAATGTTAACAAATAATTTCGGTGAAAACGACAAATTCTATTATATTATCAGAAAAATTGCATGTCATTTTCCAATGACAAAACACGCCAGATATCATATCATGTTCTCAATTTTCCAGAGTGGCGAAAAATAATTCATAAAAATCGTCCTCGCCTTCCAGTTTTGGCGAATTTTCTCCCCCACCGTTGGTACTGCGACGCATGGAAGCATAAAACTCTTCCCCTGCCTGAATCAGATCCATCGTATAGATTGGATAACCTTCTTCCTGACATTTTTTACAGAAAGCATCGACAGGATTCTTCTCGCTGCGGGTTGCAAAGAGTGCTTTTCGAAGTTCCGGGTCTTTCTTGGCTTTCAGCTGCAGTGCATCCAGTAATTCAATCGTATTCATAAAACATCCTCCTTTATCCCGTGATATGCAAAAGAGGCCTGCCAAATACAATGCAGACCTCCTTGTCTTTTACTGTTTTTAATTATTTCATTACAATATTTATATCTACTCGAAAATGTTGATTTTACGCTGTTTTTCATTGTCTATCTTCTGATTTACTCCATTTTTACTCCAAATTTAAGCCAATATTTTCAATTCGGCTACTTCCTCTTTTTTCTTTTCTTCTGAAATGTGCGTGTATAAATCAGTTGTCATTGCCAACGTGGAATGTCCTAATAGTTTCTGCACCACCTGTTGGTCTACTCCATTTTCATAGCACCTTGTGGCGTATGTATGTCGCAGAGTATGACAGGTAAATACCTCAAATATCTTCGGTTCTCTCTTTTCTTCCTTTGCTAGTTCAATTTCTATCACATTGATTTTTGCCACATAATCTTTGATTGCACTATTGACGTTGTAATAATAAACCGGCGAACCGTCCGAACAAGTAAATACCATGTTTTGAAATTCTTTGTGCTGTTTCCATATGGAGCGCTTCCATATCTTCTGTTCCGTCTGCTTTATCTTCTGATTCTGCAAAATCTCATATACTTCATCTGTCATAGGAATCACACGATTACTTTACGCTGTTTTTGCAGTCGTATAGAAGAACTTTGACCCCTCAACCGGACTGGAAGCCTTTGAATAGTGGATTGTCTTATTGATTCTAATTTTTCTTTTTTCAAAATCACAATCTTCCCATTTCAGTCCAAGAACCTCTCCAATTCTACACCTCGTTGTTACAGCAAACTTCAAAACATTGATGTGTATATAGGAAGATGCAAACGTAAAGAACTTCTCCTGCTCTTCTCTCGTCAATACACGCCTTTCTTTTTTTACTTCCTTTGGCATTTCCACACCAACACAAGGGTTCTTCTTGATGTATTTGCTCAATACCGCTTTATCAAACATATCACTTAGCATAAATCTGATATTTGATGCCGTTCCATGTGCAAGTCCGCTATCCAGTAATTCATTCAGAAATTTTTGAATATGATATGTTTTAATATCCTGCAAATACATTTTTCCGATGGAGTTTTTCACTCTCGAATTGTAGTAACTATGATTTTTGTATATCGTAGTCATTTTGACCGTTTTCTTTTTATACAACTCTGTCCACGTTACATACCATGCGTTTAAAGTGATATTCTCACCATTGCCATTCAAGCCATGTTCATCTTCATAAATTGCTTCTCTTAACTTCCGCTTTAGTTCATTCAACTTAAAATCATAAAGCGTTTTCCGCTTTCCCGTCTTACTTGTGAATCTTGCAATAAAACGTCCGTCTGCCCTTTGAGAAATCCCTTTGCCTAAGTTTCTGCCCTTTAAATCTTTACCCATACTGTCTTTCCTTTCTACATTGAAAGAAAATCAGCAAAGCAAATATTTCAATTTTAATTATATCTATCCCGTCCTTTCTTTTCAATATTTTTTGCATTGATATTCTAGCCATTCATCGAGACATTTTTTATTCGCATATAGCCGATTACCAATGCGTACTGTAAATTTATTCTTCGGATTGTTCAAAAGTTCCCTTGCCTTTGTTTTTCCAATCCCCATATACTCACAAAATTCTGACAAATTCAATAACGCTTTCTCTATGCAATTACCCCCTTTCGCATAAGTATTTTGATTTTATGTAGTCGTTATACAACTGCTTTTGTGTATGGTTCATCTTCCCATTTTTTATCAGATTGCCGATATAATCTTTCTGCTCTATCTTTCCCACTTCCGCAAAGAGTTTCAGAGAGGGAGCAACATATCTTTCCAGCCATTCCCACACCTTTTCCAGTGTTTTCTTCTGTGGTTCTATGGTAAGTCTGACCTTGCCTATATTTTCCATCAGTTCCGCCCACGCTCCATAAGTCGGATAAAGCCTTTTCCGAGTGGTTGTACTATCTGTAGGATTTTCCAAGAACCGTATTTTGCTGTTCAGCACTTCCATTGCCAGTCCTGCCACGTCTTGATGTTTTAACAACTCCTGCACCACGCTGACCGCTGTTTTCTGCCGGAATCTCAACTCATATCGATTCCAGTTTTCCTCTAATTCCACACCGTACTTCTTATTCTGCTCATATCCCTTTTCATAAAATACGATTCTTAATTCACTTACTGAACTTCCCAGATAAAGACTCCCACCTTTGCTCTGAAAGACTTCCTCTTTCAACTCCCCCGAATCATGGAAATCTATCTTCCTCAACTTCGACGGGTCATAGACTGCATTATCCAATTCCACTATGGAATACGGTTCAATCTTTGGAAGTTCCGTTTCTTCCAAGCGAATATCCACGCTGTTCCCCAGTTTCATACTTCCGAGATGAAGCCTTAACGCTTCCACTTCCTCTGTTTTCTTTTTGGTTTCCTTGTCGTATCGGTAACAACAATCTGCTCCCATATAGCGAAGTTCCCCAAACGCTTCTTTTACCTGCTCCTTTGTTAATGTAATCTGCATATACAATTCTCCGTTTCTCCCCGTTCTGCCGATAGGACAGCCATTCTTTTTTTAGTGTTCTTTATGGCGTCATACTAGTTCAGATATTTCTGAACTAATTATATAATATCATATCCATTTTGATTTTACACAGAAAAGTTTAGTTTTTTATAAACTTTTGTTTCTTTTTTTCTGAACTTATGATATAGTAGACATATGAAAAGATATAACGAGATTTGAACAGATGCAAAAACGGAGGATTTGATAATGAATACAATTGCAGAGCGAATTAAATTTGCAATGAAAGTAAAAGACAAGAAACAGATAGAGATTGTACGGGATACGGGTATCAGCAAAGGAGCGTTCAGTTCCTACCTTTCAGGACAGTACAACCCCAAACTGGACAAACTCCAACTGATTGCAGATTCTTTAAATGTTGATGTGAAATGGTTAAGCGGAGAAAATGTACCGATGCAGACCGCAACACAGGATACAGATACCGTACAGCAGTATCTCTTTTACAATAACAGTTGTTCCGAATATCTGATTGATGATACCTCTGATACGTATATCGGATTGATGAATGAACATTCCGCATTAGTTCCACGCTTTCTTGTTCTTGTCACTCCGAGTATGAATGAAATGCACCTACTGCCAATCTTCCTCAAGAAAGAAAGTTCTAGGTTTTATAACTGTCCGTCTGAACTTCTTACCCCTAGCGGACACAGCACTTTTACGAAAGATTTTGACAGTGTGCATATGACACTGGAAACTTCTGTGATTTACTATTATGGAATCAACACAGAGAATTGTGAGCCGGAAATAACAGAATTGATCTACTCACAGACAGAGAAATGTTATCAGATCACAGACGGTCAGTCTATCCGCCCAATTGAAGAATTCGAGAAGGAACTGGTAAAAGAATCGCTCTATCTCAAGCAGAACATGAAGTAACGAACAAGAGGACTTGCAAGGTTTTTGACCTTTCAAGTCCTCTGCTGTATCATGGTGTGATTGGCAGCGTCCGTTCCGTCAAGGACTGCTCTACGGCGTATCAGCTTCGCCTTGTTCCTTGACCTCACTACTGTTTAAACTTATCTATAGATATCAATTTTTCATAAAATTAATATGTGTATCAAATTCTTGTATTATATATGTTCCACGTTTAGTAGCATTATTATTCTCCACACTAATATCAATACTTTGATTATAATGTATTCCTGCTACATTTTCCATTTCGATTAAAAATTCTATTTTTAAACAGTTCTCTTGAAAGCATTGTGTATTATCTAATTCAAACAATATTTCCTCACCTTTATAAATAACACTAATTGTAGAAGATACACTTACATTTTTTCCATTAATCTTTCCAAATATGGGACGCGCATTTAAAATTATATCTTCTCCAATGTTTTTTATCCATACTCCTAATATTTTATCTTTTGAATGGTCATCAGTACCATCAGCATTACAATATTGACCAACTTGTAACGGTTGATATATATAACATAAATCTTTTACATTCTTTACGTTTTCTTTTAATCCAAAATAACCTATTTTTTGTCTTAATTGTTGTTTCATAAAATTCTTACTAATTTCTTCCGTCTTTATACTTTGTAGCCAAGACACAATTGCTAAAGATACTGTTCCAAAATATGCCATATATCCATACCAAAAGTCTGGATTATCAAATATAACTTTTTCCCAAAATATATAAGCAGCCAACATTCCGATAAAAGGTAATACTAAAACAACACTCCCTACCAAAAGCACTTTACTTCTACTCATTTTAAAATCTCCTATTGATTATACTTTCTTTCTAATTTTATCATATATTTACTACAAATACATTCTCATTATAAGCCTGCAAAAATTCGTTTACCGCCCGAAATATTTTAAAACAGTAATTCATAATTTTTCTCGACAGTCGACCCTATATATCAATTTTATATAACATGTGCAATATTTATAACAACAAGAGGACTTGCAAGGTTTTTGACCTTTCAAGTCCTCTGCTGTATTATGGTGTGATTGACAACATCCGTTCCATCAAGAACTGCCCTACGGCGTATCGGCTTTGCCTTGTTCTTGACCTCACAAATTTATAAGTAAATCTGTTTCTTCCAGATATTTAATAAATGTTTCTTTCATTCTTTTTGCTCGTTCTATTATATCATCTTCTGTAAATTCATCTGCATTATTAGCTAGAGACAATAATTCATAAATCTTTGTTCCTTCCTTTTTCTTTCCAGATTCTGTAACAAACCCTTGATAATACTTCTTCTTGTCCTGAAAACGATAGTCAGAAGCCCTAATATTAATATTTTCTTCCAATAATGCTTTATTTCCCAGCGATTCAATATTATTCTTATCTATCAGCGTCTTTTCATTCTCCTGTCTTTTCTTCGGGAAAATATGTTCTATCTGTAATTGAGTATCTAACTTTAATAAATCTTGTTTTTCATTGTGAAATGCCCACCATGCCAACATTGATTTTGTTATAGGTCTTCCATTAGTAAAACTATAATTATCTAAAACATTCTTAACTTGTTCAGCATCAAATTTGTAATCTTTAAATTCTACAGGAAAACCATCAATTATATTTATCATCTCTGGATATGCGGGCGTTCTCAATGCATTAACACCCGGATGAACCAACGCATATGCCCATATAAATGCAATAATTTTATTCAAGAAATAATAAAATTCTTCCTCTTCTAATTCTCCATTTTCATTTTTATTCTTCAAGAAATACACACTTATCAAATATGTCCACATACCATTCGGAGCATATTTTAAAACGAAGAGTTTTCTAAGTATTCTGTCAGAAAATATATCATCTTGATATACAACATTGCACCAAAAATTCGCCAAATCTTCCAAGTTTTTTAACGTCTCTTCCTTTTTCAGCAATGCATATTTATCTTTTTCATAAAACTTTCTCAATGCTTCCGTCGTAGTTTTTCGATTACGTTGCTTCGCTCTTTCATAGTACATATATCTTGTAAATAACTCATCCATTGGCGAACCAGATGGTGCTTGAAAGATTTTATCGCTTAACTCTTCAAGTGCCTTCCAACGATTAATAAACTCTTCTTTTCTTCCTTTGTCTGAATAAAACTTATAAAATTGCGCCTTAAAAATATCCGTATCAGACAATGGCTTTCCTCTATCATTTAATGTAGAAAAGATTCTCAACGCAGTATCTTGTGATTCCGCTTCAATAGGCAATAATATACAGTTTTTTAGTATACGTGTAGGTAAATACGCAAAATAAGATGGATAATCCTGCAAAAATTCATTGATTTTATCTGTAAAAAATCTATAGGTTTTTGCATATCTGCTCTTATTGTCACTTGCCACTTCTCCTGTTTTTAAAATAGTTAAAAACTCTTCCTTATCATCATCTGATGACACTTCTGAATCTATTTTCAGCCTATTCTTATTTGGCTTTCCAAATTCATCAGTTTTCCAAATACATCTAGCAATATCATCTCGTGTGCTTATTGAATTTTCATCTTGCATATTCGAGAATTTGGAATAAAACGCACGCAACAATAACATTAATGTTGTCAATCGTTGCTGCCCGTCTATAATCTCCAACTTATTCTGATTTTTATATGTAACTATCGGTCCCAAAAAATATTCATCATTTTCACTATCAAATTTAGAATAATCATTTTCTGGAAAAGCAAATGAAAATATGTCATCCCACAACGTCTGACATTCTATCTCTCCCCATGCATATGGTCTTTGATAGTCTGGAATTAAAAAGTCAGACTTTTTATTTTCAAAGAGTTCTTTTATTGTCTGTTGGTCTATATTTAACTTTGACATCTTTTTCTCCTTTGCATAAATTAACAATTTCAATATTCATTCTAGCATTTTCCCAATAAACTGTCATCAACATATTACACGTTTTCTTTATTTTTCATCTACTGTATTAAAAATACACACTAGACATAACAACTATTCCTCGTATTTTCAATAAGATATCTTCCCTATCATTTCCCAAACAATATTGCACAAACCGCCGATAATATTTAGAGGTTGGTAATATTATTTCGCATTGAGAATACTCGAAAACAATTTCTTTTGGAACCCGCCATTCTCTCTCATGTGTCCAATCCACAATATTATCCGAATTTGATAAATCCAATTTTACAATTCTCCACCACTCGTTCTTCAATAAATATTTTTTTGCCTCATCTTTATCATCATATATTACAGGACGTCCACCTTGTTGATAAATAAAGTCTTTTTGAAATCTGACTCCAAATCCTAAATATCTTATTTTTTGATTTTCTTCTTTCCTTAACACTTCTTCATATTGCAAATTTTCTGCAATCGCCGAAAGAGGCGCATCTTGCAAACAAACTGCTGGGATTTCTCCACATATAAACCCACTTTTCCTCGTACTCCCCTTGATTCTTTTTTCTTCTAGGATATTTATTAAATTGTCGAATGCTTCATCTTCATCTCCACCCTTTGTTAAATGTGTGATTCTTGACGATAAATCCATTCTATATTTAAACCGTTTTCTCCATTCTTTTCTATCCATTTTTATTTCCATTCACCCTCTCAAAAATAGCAAAACAGCGCAAGTAATGCAATGGCATTACTCACGCTTTTTCCTATCTTTCTTGAAATATTTACTCCATTTTCTTTCGACTTTTACTCCAAATTTACTCCATTTTAAAAATCTGTTACGATATTTTACGGTATTCTACGATACTTTTTCTTTAAAGAAAAATGTCAGTAAGTCTTGATTTTAAGCGAACTTTTCAATATTTCCAAGCACTTTATTCTGTTGTGAGATTTTCTCTCAAATTATTTCTGAACAATGTTGATGATTTTCTTCGGTACATAGATCTCTTTTACGATTGTACCTGTCAGTTTGTCAGCAACGGCTTCTTTTCCTTTTGCGATTGCATCTTCTTTGGAAATGTCAACCGGGATACTGATGACTGCACGGGTTTTTCCGTTGATCTGTACCGGTACCTCTACTTCGTCATCTTTCATAGCGTCTTCATCATGTTCCGGCCATTTTGCTGCAAATACGGATGTGTCATGACCCAGAACCTGCCACAGTTCTTCTGCAATGTGCGGAGCGAACGGAGAAAGCAGAATGACATAGGTAGACAGTGTTTCTTTGTCGATACCACCGGTCTTCTTAGCCATGTCAATCATCTTGTTGTTATATTCCATGAATTTGGAAACAACGGTATTCAGGTTGAAGCTTTCCAGACGTTCTGTGATATCGTGAATCAGGCAGTGACGCAGTTTTACCATCTCTTTAGTTTCTGCAACATTTGCTTCTGCGCTGTCCTGTACCAGTTTCCAGAAACGATTCAGGAAACGGTATACACCGTCGATTCCTCTGTCATCCCACTCTGCATCCAGTTCCGGCGGTCCTACGAACAGCTCATAGATACGCAGAGAGTCACATCCGTAATCTCTTACCAGATCGTCAGGAGAAACAACGTTTCCTTTCGATTTACTCATCTTGATACCGTTCTTACCGGTGATCATACCCTGGTTGAACAGTTTATGGAATGGTTCATCAAAGTCAATAGCTCCGATATCATACAGGAACTTGGTATAGAAACGGGAATACAGCAGATGCAGTACCGCATGTTCCACACCACCGATGTACATATCTACCGGCAGATATTTGTCAGCTTTTTCTTTGGAAACCAGTTCTTTATCATTTTTGTTATCTACATAACGCAGGAAGTACCAGGAAGAACCTGCCCACTGCGGCATAGTGTTGGTCTCGCGTTTTGCAGGTCCGCCACAGGCCGGGCACTTGCAGTTAACCCATTCGTCGATAGCAGCCAGTGGTGATTCACCGGTTCCTGTCGGTTCGTAAGATTCTACATCCGGCAGACGAAGCGGAAGTTCTTCTTCCGGTACCGGAACGTTTCCACATTTCGGGCAGTGAACGATTGGGATCGGCTCGCCCCAGTAACGCTGACGGGAGAATACCCAGTCACGCAGTTTGAAGTTTACGGTTTTACGTCCAATACCCATCTTTTCGATCATCATCGGAGCTTCTTTCTTCAGTACAGAAGCTTCCATACCGTTCCAGTCACCGGAGTTGATCATAGTTCCAGAAGCCTCTGTATATGCTTCTGTCATATTTTCAATCTCTTTTCCATCTTTTGCGATAACCTGAATGATCGGAATATTGAACTTGGTTGCAAATTCAAAGTCACGGTCATCATGGGCAGGTACACACATGATTGCTCCGGTACCGTAATCAGCTAATACATAGTCAGACAGCCAGATCGGTACTTTGGCACCATTTAACGGGTTGATTGCATAAGATCCGGTAAATACACCAGTCTTTTCTTTGTCCTGCAGACGATCCACGTTAGACTTCATGGATGCATCGTAGATATATTGTTCCACAGCTTCTCTTGTCTCATCGGTAGCCAGTTCTTTTGCCATGGCATGCTCCGGAGCCAGTACCATGAAAGTTGCACCGTGAAGGGTATCCGGGCGGGTGGTGTATACAGTGATCTTCTCGTCTTTTCCTTCAACCGGGAATTCAACTTCTGCACCATAGGATTTACCGATCCAGTCACTCTGCATCTTTTTAACTTTTTCCGGCCAGTCCAGTTTGTCCAGATCATTCAACAGACGGTCTGCATATTTTGTAATACGCAGCATCCACTGACGCAGATTTTTCTTAGTTACTTCAGAACCACAACGTTCACATTTTCCGTTGACAACTTCTTCATTTGCCAGACCTGTTTTACAGGATGGACACCAGTTGATCGGGAATTCTTTTTCGTAAGCCAGACCTTCTTTAAACATCTTTACAAAGATCCACTGGGTCCATTTGTAGAACTCAGGATCTGTGGTGTTTACTTCGCGATCCCAGTCATACAGAGCTGCGATCTCGTTGATCTGACGTTTGATATTTGCTACGTTGTCTGCGGTTGATTTTGCAGGATGTACACCCATTTTGATCGCATAGTTTTCAGCCGGCAGACCGAAAGCATCCCATCCCATCGGGTGAATGATATAGTAACCGTTCAATAATTTGTAGCGGCTCCATACATCAGAAATTACATATCCTCTCCAGTGTCCGACATGAAGACCATTTCCTGACGGATATGGAAACATGTCCAGACAATAATATTTTGGCTTTTTGCCATCATCCACATTCACCGGGTGTTCTTCCCAGATATCATGCCATTTTTTTTCTACTGCCCTATGATTATAAGGTACTGTCATGGTTTCTTCCTCCTAGGTATTGCTTGAAATATAAAAAGTCCTTTTGTTTCTGGTTTTCAACTAGAGACGAAAGGACTTTATTTCCGTGGTACCACTCTACTTCATGAAGCATAAGCCTCATGCACTTATGGATTCTGTAACGGGAACTCCCGCTTTTTCTTACTTGCATCTTCTATAAATTATGAAAATGTTTCGGAAAAAGGACTCCGGGGCCAGTTCAAAGCTCTCTTCTGCTGACTCGCACCAACCGACAGCTCTCTGAAAGAACGATACCGCTTTTACTCTTCCCCTTCCAGGTCGTATACTTTATAAAACATAAAATATTTTAACTGCAAAGACAGTGTTTGTCAAGGCTTTCCTGTTATTTACACGGGCAGCAAGCCAAAGTGTTACTGTTCACTCCGTTCCCGGTAACACACCTCGCGATGCACAGAATTTATACCAATCGTATAAATTCGCGAAGCATATTTTATCTCGTTATGGCTGCTCATCAAAACGATGGTTTTTAAAATAGTATTCTTTATCGTGCTCATTGATCTCACGATATACCTTGCATGGACTTCCAAAAGCAATACAGTTTGCCGGAATGTCTTTGGTTACGATAGAACCGGCACCGATCACGGAATTTTCTCCGATAGTTACATCCGGAAGAACGACAACATTGGCTCCCAGCCATACATTATCACCAATGGTGATTGGGAATGAATACATTCCGTCTCCCCGGTGTTCCGGATCAATGGGATGTCCGGTGGTACACAAGGTTACATTCGGTCCGATCAACACATTTTTTCCGATGGTGATCTTCCAGTCATCGATCAGTGTCAGATTCATATTAGAATAGGTGCCGTCTCCGATGGATACATATTTTCCAACAGCTGCTGTAAGCGGTGGAGTGATCCATACATTTTTTCCTACTTTTCCGAAAATATCGTGAAGAAGTGCTTCTCTTCCTTCCATATCTTCCGGTGGCATACTGTTGAATTCTCTTACCAGTGCTTTTGTGTGAGCCTGCAGACTCATATTTTCATCATCATCCTGCCATACATACCCCTGTTTCATTCTCTCCTGCTCAGTCATAGTTTTTCTACCTCCCAGTTAATATTACTACAGGGTTAAGTGTAACATATTTGTGTAGGAAAAGCCATCTGTTCTCGAAGAAAAGTATTGCCACGGTACATAACAGTAACACATAACAGTCAGGTGCTTTTTCGTAGCATCAGTTGTCCATCGAATCGGAAAAAAACAGACGTGGGAAAAGATCTTGTCCGAGCTCTTCCGCGGTATAATCCGCATTGCAGGATACGCTGGGAGCATACAGGTACGTATATCCATCCCGTATAACCATAAATACCAGCCAGAAATTGGTATCCTCGTTGTTTCCGCTGGTAAAGGAAACAATATACACCGGATAGGAAAGACTCTCAGTATAACCATCGTCCTGGTAAACGGAAAGAATGTTATATATGCCACCGTCGGTCAGTTTTTCTGCTGCAAGGGTTGCGTATGCCTCCGGAGTGTCCGGAAGATCTTCCGGGTTGACATAGCAATAGTCAACGATGCAAGACATCCCGTCTTCTAACATATCGTCATATCGGTGAGTCCCGTCTTCATAATTATCATTTAGTATAGAAATCATACCGGTGTAAGGAAGAGCACCTCCCATGAGAACCGGTATGTCCACAGAATTCTCCTGACCGGACGGCGCATCAACAGGGTCTTCATCTGGTTGTGACGGAGAAGGATCTGCCTCATCAGGTGTATGGGATCCATGATCACTACCTGATTGAGTGCTTTCTGTGGTGTCGATATTTTCAGAAACTTCAGGTTCGTCCGTTATTATCGGATCAGTGTTTTTTTTCGGGTCAGACGGATTCTCCTCGTTTTGTTTGGTGTTTCTATCTGCAGTAATGAATGGAATCTTGAAGGGTAATTCGACCGGAAGTTTGAAAGAACAGGATGTCATGGTCAATGCTGCTGTGAGGAGCAGTGAAGCAAAAAGCCATTTTCTTTTCATAAGCGTAGTCTCCTTTCTTCTGATTATAGCAAATAGAATGATATACAGAATTCCTTTTTTACATTGTACCATATATTGTGCGGTTTGTGTGACTTTGGCTTATAAAATGATCCACTGGTCTCTTGATTATTGTTATCAGTAAACAGTGATTTTTCATTGAGGAGAAACGCTGGAGATCCAGTCTTTTGGCGAACAACCGCACTGCTGTTTAAAATATCGGCTGAAATGAGACATGTTTCGAAATCCGCAGGAAAGAGCCACTTGTTGGATCGGCAGCGCTTCATTTGTCAGTAGATTTTTGGCCTTGTCAAGACGGACCTGTAGCAGGTCGTTGTGTGGGGTACTGTGAAAAAACTGCCGGTAATAAGCGTAGAACTGACTTTTTTCCAGGTTTATCTGATTGCAGAGTTGTTCGGTTGTCCAGTGTTTTTCATAATGGCGGAGCATCTCCATGCGAAGTGCCTGAAAATCCCGGTACAACCCTTCTTCTTCTGGGTTATGTCGCTGCCCTTTTTCAAGTCCACGGGCTGCCGTGACCAGAAGCTGGCAGATCAGTGCACTCTGCATTGCTTCCGTATGAGAACCGCGGGTGATGTATTCCTGCTGCAGCTTGCGGATGATTTCTTCTATTTCTTCCGGATTTTGCGGATAAAATATCTGGTTTTGCGGAAGATGAAAATATTCTGCAAGATTCTCCTGTGCAACAAAATGAAGATAACTGTTCCGGAACTTCTGTACTGCCTGATAGTGCTGCATCTGTCCTGGTGTGTACAGGATGCAGGCATTTTCTCCGGTAATCAGTATACCATTCGCCTGATAAACTTTCATCGGAGTTTTCAGCAATAAAAACAAATAATCGCCGCTCCCCTGTGGACGGTAGATCCGGTCAGCATCTGGGTTGGAGCGGTTGTATTCGCAAAACTGTATGGAAATATCTGAAATCATTACTTCATCACCCTCTCGTATTTTCTACAAAAAGCATACCTGACACCGGAAAAAAAGTCAATTACTTCGGACAAAAACATCTGGTATTCTGCCTATGTTCTGTTACAATCATAGACAGTACAGACAATACATGTCGAGAGCACATTATATAACCACAGGAGGTTTTTACAATGAAAAAAGCTGAAATTATTGTAGACAGATATTTCCTCACCGGCGCGGTAGACAAAAGGATCTTCGGTTCTTTTATTGAACATCTGGGAAGAGCCGTGTACGAAGGAATCTATCAGGAAGGCAACCCGAACTCCGATGCACAGGGATTTCGGAAAGATACCCTGGATCTGGTCAAAGAACTGCAGGTTCCGATCGTCCGTTATCCGGGCGGTAACTTTGTATCCGGTTTCCGCTGGGAAGACAGCGTAGGACCAAAAGACAAACGGCCATCCAGACCGGAGCTTGCCTGGGGTGTGATCGAAACCAATCAGTTCGGATTAAATGAATTCGCCGACTGGTCAAAAAAAGCAGGAAGTGACATCATGATGGCTGTCAATCTGGGAACCCGCGGACCGGAAGATGCCAAGAATCTTCTGGAATACTGTAACTTCAAAGGCGGCACTTACTACAGTGATCTGCGAAAAGAACACGGTTACAAAGATCCGCACGATATCAAAGTATGGTGTCTGGGAAATGAAATGGATGGTCCGTGGCAGATGGGCCATAAAACGGCTACAGAATACGGAAGAATCGCAGCTGAGACTTCCCGTCTGATGAAATTCATGGATCCTACGATCGAGACCGTAGCCTGCGGAAGTTCCAATCTGGATATGCCAACCTTCGGTTCATGGGAATACACCGTTCTGGATGAGGCTTATGATGAGGTTGATTATATGTCCCTGCATCAGTACTATGGAAACCGTGATGACGATACCCCTGATTTTCTGGCAAGTTCCAAAGGAATGGATGATTTTATCTCAGGTGTCGTAAGTATCTGTGATGCTGTCAAGGCAAAGAAACACGGCAAAAAGAATATTAATCTGTCCTTCGATGAGTGGAATGTCTGGTATCACAGCAACGAAGCAGATGAAAAACTGGAAAAATGGATCCAGGCACCCCATCAGCTGGAAGATATCTACAATTTTGAAGATGCCCTGTTAGTCGGAAGTATGCTGATTACACTTCTTCGCCATGCAGACCGTGTAAAAATTGCCTGCCTGGCACAGCTGGTCAATGTTATCGCTCCGATCATGACATCCGATACCGGTGCATGGAGACAGACTATTTTCTATCCGTATTTCCACGCAAGTGTATACGGAAGAGGTACTGTTCTGAACACCCAGGTACACACCCCGGTATATGAAAGCAAAACTTACGGAGAAGCTCCGTATCTGGATTCTGTATGTATCTGGAATGAGGAAGAAGATACTCTGACAATCTTTGCTGTGAATAAGAGCCTGGAAGAAGATATGGAAGTCAGCTGTGACCTGAGACAGTTTGAAGGTTACAAAGTAGCTGAACATATCGTTCTGACCAACGATGATCTGAAAGCGGTTAATACAGAAGCCGCTCCGAACACAGTAGCTCCGACACTCTCTTCTGCTACCAAACTGGAAAATGGCAAATTACAGACCGTCTTTGGAAAACACAGCTGGAATGTAATTCGACTGAGTAAATAATTTCTTTCAAAAGGGGCTGTCGGGAAATAGACAGTTCTAAGAGAGGGAGGGTGTGACTCATGTCGAG
>ERZ506999.363-NODE-363-length-21862-cov-9.731738_pt1 | contig 21862 bp, 24 predicted proteins | sample MGYA00512881_ERZ506999 | MGnify/ENA metagenome assembly ERZ506999
GACTTCCATCAACTATGAGGAATTTCTACAAAAAATGCAGTTAGCCGGATATGAAATCCGGCAGGGAAAGCTCCTGTCATTCCGTGCACCGGAACAGCAGAACTTCACTTATATGAAATCTCTCGGAAGCTATTATTCCGAAGAAAATGTTCGCATCCGTCTGGCTAAAAATCGTAGCAAAGTAAAAACTCCAAGACATCTGTCCAGAGAAGCTCGCTTGTATATCAATATCTCCACTTATGTCACAACTGGAAATCGAGAGGGATTTGAACGATGGGCAGAGCTCAATAATCTAAAAGAGGCAGCCCGCACCTTCAACTATCTTTCCGAAAATAACTTGCTGAATTATGACGATTTCAGGCAGCATGTATCTGACATTGAAGCTTCTGTGAAAGTTGCCGACCAAAGAATAGCACAAATCAACAGCGAGCTGAGCACGCAGAAAGTCATTCAGAAACACTGCGATTCTTACCGGCTTTGTCGTAAAGTAATTGAAGATTGTAAATCTGCTAAAAATCCAAAAGCATACCGCACCAAACATCAGGAAGAATACCAGCTCCACGATTCACTAAAAAAAGAGCTTCAGGATCTCGGCGTTACCAAAATCCCAAGCTCTAATAAAGTCCAAAAGCTGATTGAAAATCTTGAATCTGAACAGGCTACTACTGTCCGGGAAAAGCAAGAATTACAGAAAAAACAAAAGACACTGGATATCATTCAGCAGAATTTCACTACACTGCTCGATGCTCCTGAGATCAGTTCTAACTTACTTCCGGCAAAACGAGAACCAGTTTCAGTCACAAGAGATAAATAAGATTGCACTGACAACTCAATTATTCTCTTCCAAATCTTCCCAAGGTTTCAGACCCATTTCCTCCCAGGTGACACCATACGGTGCACCTCCAGAGATATAACCGGCAATAAAGAAAAATCTGTCATCTTGCAAGATTTCTTCTTTAGCCAGATTATCTCTTGTTTCTTATTTCCGTTTTGCTCTCCTCTGCTGCTTCTTTTGTTTCGCAAAAGCTGCTTTTTCTTCCGGCGTTTTCTTATGTTTTTTTGCCATAAGTGTTTCCAGTGTAATTCCATTCTGAAGGTCTCTCAGGATACGTTCTTCATAACTCTTTTCACGCTTTTCCACAATTTTATAAAATTTTTCATATTCCGTTTTAGGAGCAAACGATTGAACTGCTGTAAACAACCTTTTGCATATATCATTCACTTCATCTTCAATCGGCATTCGCTGATTCTCAAGATAAAACTTCAAGTACATTTTGTATGTTTTATCTGCTATTGCACTCTTCTGTTTTTGTTTTAATCTGTCTATGTTTCACAAATATCTTCTAAAAGCCAAAAAGTGTTCTACATAAAATCAACATTCTCGAAACAGTTCTTATATCCAGATGCTTCATGCCCCGCTCTTACCAGTAATTTGATTCCTTGAGAATGTTTCACAGGAATTTTTATTCTATAATGCTACTGAGTACCTGATCTCTTCCCCTGTTTTTGACACAAAAAGAAGATCATGTATCTTCACATCATCTCCTCTTTCGTAAATTCAGTATTCAATATTTCTAGGAAACACTTTCAGATTCATTTTGTATAATCCGGCAAATCATCTTTGAAATTCCAAACCACCTCAATATGTTCCGGATCGTAAAAATAGATTACATCTACCAACTCCTCTACGATCGGTCTGGATAATTCCTTAATATCCATATACTGGGCTATGCCCTTCAGTTCCAAACTCTTTTTTTCTTTTTTTGCTGCCTCTTCGAAAATCCAGCCGTTATCATGCATTGCTTTTAACTGCTGGTAATAATAATGGAATTCTGCATCAAAAAGCGGACCGTATTCCTCTATGCTGGCATAAGCCAGAAGTGCGACTAATTTCTCCCCTGTGTTCTGCCCGGCAAGAACCGGCAGAGGAACTGCCATGTGCTGATCCTTCATTTCCATCGAAAATGCTGTCCCAAGTTCCGGCGTGGCTATGATTCCTTCTTTGAACCTCCCGTTTTTCGGATTATATATGATCACACAATCCATTTCTTTTCCCTGATATGCTTTCGTGTACTCCATACAGTAGAACGCAGCGATGTTTCCATCGTTCAGTCCTCCCCGCATCAGGTTCAGCACCGCACGGAGCACGACGGGAAAGAGTGTTGCTTTTTTCCCTCTTGTCGCCTTGTTGTAGCAGGAACAGTCCTCTTCCTTCGTTGAATACCGCACGCCTCCATCTATCGCCCTGTCAAAAGGTGCCGGCAGATCCATCCCAATCTGCCAGCTGTCAAATAATCTGGTATTTGCCATACGTTTCTGTTTCCTCCAATCTTTTATTTCCTACAATCCCTTGTAATTCTTTCGGCCGCTTCTTTGAAAAATCTCTCTTCCAGGTTCCTTACCGTACAATACAATTCGGGTAAAAGGTATTTGGGTTCTCCACTTTTCCACATTCCAATCCATTATATAAATATATCCGATCAAAGGCTGTTCTTGTCTTCCCTCCTTTTTCCAGCCTGAACATAAAAAAGACACCAAAAAACAATTCTTTGCTTTTTGATGTCATTTCTGTCTTTTCAGGCTGACGCCTGAACCAATATTACAGAAGCCCGAACGGACTTCTTCGGTGCGTTTTGCACAATCTGTTTTCAAATCCCGGACCATTCCGGGATGAAATTTCTTATTCAGGATATTTCCCGAATGAAACTGTTTACACATTTATCATAGTACCAGATTTTGTTTGCGTCAACATTTCAAGCACAATATATAGATAATATCTGTTGATTAGATGCAAATTTCTGTGCTAAATAATTCATTCAAGTTATGCTGTATCATTGCTCTGTTTTTCAACCGAAGCTTTCAATTTCTGAAAAGCCTCTTCGCTGATTGCATGTTCTATCCGACAGGCATCCCTTTCTGCGGTTTCCTGATCAACCCCGACAGCTACAAGCTGTTTCGTGAAAAACAAGTGACGTTCATAAATTTTTTCAGCGACTCCACGCCCCGCATCAGTTAAATGCAAGTATCCATCCGCATCAACGGTAAGCAATCCTTTTTTCTTTAATACTCCTACTGCGTGACTGATACTGGGTTTACTGAATCCCATGTGCCAGGCAAGATCAACGGAACGAACCATGTCTTTTTTCTTTTGCAATACAAGGACTGCTTCTAAATAGTCCTCGCCCGACGCATAAATCTTCATTTCTGCCTCCCTTACTGTGCCAGTTTCCAGCCGATAGCCTCCTGTTTTGCGGATACGAAATCCGCATACAGGCCCTTCTGCTGGATCAGCTCTGCATGAGTGCCACTCTGGACGATATGGGAATCATCCAATACCAATATCTGATCCGCGCCCCGGACGGTTTTCAGGCGGTGGGCGATCATAATAATGGTCTTGTCGTGCGTCAATTCCGCAATCGCTCGCTGCAATTCTTCTTCATTTTCCGGATCAACGCTGCTTGTGGCTTCATCCAGAATGATAATCGGGGCGTTTTTCAGTATGGCGCGGGCAATGGAAATACGCTGCTTCTCACCGCCGGACAGGGTTCCGCCGCCCTCCCCGATCAACGTATCATACCCATCGGGCAGGGCGGAAATGAATTCATGGCAGCAAGCCTTTTTCGCCGCCTCTACCACCTGTTCGTGCGTGGCATCCGGGCAGCCGAATTTGATGTTGTTCTCAATCGAATCGGCAAACAGATACACGTTCTGAAATACCATGCCGATATTCTTCATCAGGCTGTCCAGCTTAAAATCCCGGACATCTTTGCCGCCAACCGTAATTCTCCCGGCATCTACATCCCAAAACCGGGCAATCAGGTTGCACATAGTCGTCTTGCCAGAACCGGATGGGCCGACAATAGCCGTGGTCGTTCCGGCCGGAATCGTAAAGCTGACGTGATCCAGAATCTTGCGGTCTGCGTGGCCCAGACCACCTTCTCTGTCTGCTCCGCAGCCATTCACCTTGTAGGAAAAGTCCACGTTATCAAATACGATTTCCGAGGATACCGGAACCACATCCGCCCCCTTTTCATCCATGACCGGCGTATCGTCAATAGAGTTTGCCGTATCCATAGAAGCCGCCAGCATTTGCAGCAGGGAAGCCATATTCCCGGCGTTTTCCAGATCATTGAACACCATAAATGAAGCGATCACCAAAATCACGCCATAGGCCAATGACAGGGAACCGTTCAGCCAGAAGTAAATGGAGGCCAGGAGCAGCAAAACACTGAACACCCGGACAACAACCTGTTTCAGGGCATCATAGGGGACACTAGCTTTTGTCAGTTTCAGATTGTCCCGGCAGCTTGCCTTGATTACGCTGTCAATGGACTGTGTGCTGTCCTTCTCCATACCGAAGGCTTTCACGATCCCCATCCCCTGGATATACTCCAGGACGGATTCCACAAGGCTTTCCTGTGTATGCTGCCGCACTCCGCTTAAGCGCGCGGATTTACGGAGCGCTAGCTCCGCCGCTGCAAGATAAAGCAGGACGCCGATAGCGGCAATCAGACCGATCCTCCAGTCAAAAACCAGCAGGACGATGACAAGCGCCACCGAATTGAAAAATCCGCCCAACACAGATACCAGCACACGCGCCGCCGAATTTTCCACATCCCCTAACGTGGTGGTAACGATAGCGGTAATGTTCCCGATACTGTTCTTGTTAAAGTATCCCATCGGGATGTAACGCAGCCGGTCTCCGATGTGGATACGCTTTTCCGCCACCATACAATAGCCGGTTTCCGTCTGCTCCATCGTGGAGAAATAGGTCGTGATGATCCTTCCAACCAGGGAAACAGCCATGATACCCAAAGAAATCCAGATAAACCGGCTATCCCGGTTATCGGATACCAGCGCCTCCACCACGATAAAGAGGGCGGCAAACTGTAAAGCCGCAAACAGGCCGGAGAGGAACGCAAACAGCAGGGATTTTTTCAGCAGTCCCTCTTTGCTGCCAGCAAACGCAAAAATTTTTTTCAATGTTCCATACATTTGACAACACCCCCCTTACATCTGATCCTTTGCGCCGATATGCGCCTGCCACATATCCCGGTAAAGAGGACAGGTTTCCAGTAACTTATCATGCGTTCCCTGGGCATGGATAGTTCCATCCTTGACCACCACAATATTGTCCGCACCGATAATGGTAGACAGGCGATGGGCAATCACGATCAGCGTTTTACCCACTGTCAGGGCAGAGATTGCTTTCTGCACAACTGCCTCATTCTCTGGATCGATATATGCAGTCGCCTCGTCCAAAATGACCACAGGGGCGTCCTTCAGCATGGCGCGGGCAATGGCGATCCTCTGCCGCTCACCGCCGGAAAGATGGGAACCGGCGCTTCCGACAACGGTATCATACCCTTGATCCAACTTGCGGATAAAGGTGTCACAGCCACTTTGTTTTGCTGCCTGCTCCACCTCCGCATCTGTGGCGTCCGGTCTGCCCATGCGGATATTTTCCCGGATGCTGCGGTTAAACAGGTAATTATCCTGCGATACATAGGAAATCTGGGCGGCAATTTCAGACAGCGGTATCTCCTTCAGTTCATGGCCGCCCAGGGTAATACTGCCGGACGTAACATCCCAATACCCAGCGATCAGCATCGCCACGGTAGATTTGCCGGAACCGGACGGTCCTACAAGGGCGGTCATGGTTCCCGGCTGAATGGAAAGGCTCACATCATGCAACACTTCGTTTTCCCCATCATAGGAAAAGGAAACATGGTCGAGTCCGATACTGGTATCTGCCAGATTTACCGGCGTATCTTTATGATCCAGTTCTTCCGCGTTCAATAGCTGGCTGATTTCCTCCACATTGGTTCCCAGTACAGCCAGGTCATCCGTAAAGGTAAAGACGGACATGATCGGCCCCACAAGCCCCAGGGAGAAAATCACAATGGAGAGGAACGCAGATAATTCCAGGCTGCCGGACAGCCAGAAGGCAAACCCACAAGGCAGCACACAGATCAGCACTGAGGGAAGAATCGCATTGTAAGCACTCATGGTTTTCTGGTTTTCCCGCATCCATTCCACATAGTAATTCGCATTGTAATTCACGGCGTCCGAATATTTCTTGTAGGAACCGGCCGACTGGCTGAACGCCTTGACAACTTCAATCCCGCCGATATATTCCACAATGGCGTTCGCCATATCTTTCCCGGCTTTGACCGCACCCTCCCATTTCTTTGGGTAACTCATCATACCGACAGACATTACGGCAAGACCGACTACCAGCGTAACAAGGGACAACAGCGCCATGCGCCAGTCCATAATGAAAAGATACGCGACAATTACCACCGGCACCAGGATGTTTGCGGTCATCTCCGGGATGAGATGTGCAAACGTGGATTCCATCCCTTCCACCCGGTCAACAATCGTTGTTTTATACTGACCGGACGGAGTATCCAGGATCGTCCCCATCGGAACGCGGGCCAGTTTCCCTGTCAGCCTTTCCCGGATATCCCGCAGCGTGTAATAGGCCGCTGTATGGGAAATAGTCGTTGACAGACTGGAAAACAGCACTTTCCCCAGGTATCCGCAAAGTGCGACCATGCAAGCTGTCACATAACGGGAAAAATCCTGCTCCCCGTCCAACATCATTGTGACGATATGCGCCACACAGAAATAAGGCACCATCTGACAGGCAACGCCCAAAACCGCAAGGACGACGCTGCCGATGAATTTCCCGTGATACGGTTTGCCCCAGCCCAATAAAACACTTATTGGCGACGCTTTCTTTTCTTCTTTCATTTCATGGACACCTCCTTCTCCATATCGTTCAGGAAGAATTTCAGCAGACGGTTCCTGCCGTCGCTGTCCTCTATGGAATAGCTCTCCTGAACCTGTCCGTTTTCCAAATGAAGGACAAATTCGCAGCACCGCAGGATAAATTCCGGATCATGCGTTACCACAACAGCAGTCCTCCCTGTATCCGTTACCTGATTGACAACCTTTGCAACCTGCCTCATGTGCAGGAGGTCAAGGCCGCTGGTCGGCTCATCAAATAATACAAGGGGCCTCTCCGATGTAATCGCAGAGGCAACCGCAACGCGCTGCTTCTGCCCGCCGGATAAGCTCATTGGATGGCAGTCCTTGTATGGCAATAAATCCATTCCATCCAGAATCTGTTCTGCTTTTTCTTTGTCCTCATCTCTCATGCTCAACAGGATTTCATCCAGGACGCTTTCTGTAAAAAGCTGATGATTTACGTCCTGCATGACCATATAACACAGCCGGAGCCTTTCTTTTTGGGAATACGCCCTTTCCTGATCCTGTACCAAGCCCCGGCACCGCTTTTCCAATCCGCACAGACACCGGGAAAGGGTTGACTTCCCAGCCCCATTATGCCCGATCACCGCAGTTGCCTTGCCAACCGGAAAGACCGCTTCTGGAATATGCAGGATTTCCGGCTCATGTTTATAAGAAAATGAAATATTGGATAGCATCCAAGATGAATCCGATCTGTGCGAAACCGGTCCCGTTATCTCTTTCAACCCGTCCAGTGATAAAGGACGAAGTCCCATTTCATCCCGCTGTTTTGCAGACAGGCCCGTAAATTCCTTCGCCGAATAATCGCCCTGGATTTCCCCGTCTTTCAAGTATAGAACGCGGTCAAATAAACCGGACAGATAATAGAGCCTGTGTTCCGATATAATAATCGTTTTTCCCTGTGCTTTCAGGATGGAAAGGAGCTGCCGGAAATCGGATATGGCGTAGGTATCCAGATTGGATGATGGTTCGTCCAAAACATAAATCCGGGGATCAACCGCCGCAGCCGAGCCGCAGGCGATTTTTTGCTTTTCCCCGCCGGATAGGGAGAAAATGCTCCTGTCAAGCAACGGCTCCAGTTTTAACTGCCCTGCCACACGGTTTACCCGTTCCCGTACAATTTCCTCCGGCATCCCGTGATTTTCCGGCCCAAAGGCCAGCTCGCTGGTCGTATCCACATTGAAGAACTGGGAACGGGGATTTTGGAATACAGAGCCTACCTTCAATGAAATATCAAACAGTGATAATTCGCGGGTATCCTTTCCGTCCAACCGGACAGAACCGGTAAAATTCCCTTCATGGTAATGGGGAATCAGGCCATTCAGCAAACGTGTCATCGTAGTTTTTCCACAGCCGGAGGGCCCGCAAAGCAGGACAAAAGAACCATCCTCAATCGTACAGGAAATATTCTGTAATGCCCCTCCAGTCTGCGTATCATTGCCAGGAATCCCACTGGCCGGATAGGAAAACGACACATTCTGACATTCGATCATGATATTCACCCCCTTGCAACCAGCACATAAATCTGTGCGGCAAATGCACCGATACAAATCAGCAGCAGAATCACATCCTGCACATGAAACCCTAACTTGCAGATATTTGTCCGTTTTACAGGACCGCCCAAACCCCTGGTAAGGGCAGCGGCAGAAAGTTCTTCCCCGATCTTTACCGAGCAGATCATCATGGGAACCATGCGGTATTCCAGGATCGTGCCTGCTTTGCCACCGCCAAAACGGACGCCGCGCATCCGCATGGCGTCCCCAATCGCGCTCCATTCCTCCGCGACTGTCGGGAAAAAACGAAACATCACGGACATGGGGATTGTGATCTGCTTTGGAAGATGGATCCGTTCCATAGCCGCCACAAATTCACTCACTGTTGTCGTGGTGACAACAAAATATCCCATTACTATGCCGGGCGTAAACCGCAGCAGTATGCCGACAACGGCAACCGCAATATAATTGAGAACGCCGGTCAGCCGTGACAGTCCAAACATTTCCAGGCACAGGCTACCGCCAAAAATCAGGATGTAGAGGACTGAATCTTTCCATTTTTTTGCCGCCAGCAGAAGCAGCAGCGGAATCGCAGCAAGTACGATTATGTAATACTGCATGATACCCTCATACGAACCGCCTAGGATAAAAACGGCTATGGTAATCAGTACCGCCAGCTTTGTCCGTGGGTCAAGTATGATCCCGCTGTTGCTTTTCTGGCTTGCGAGAAGTTCGCAGCTCATTATACGATTCCCGCCCGTTCAAAGTGCTTCCTGAAAATCTTCTGCCCGATCAGGCCGCCCACAATCCCGCTGACAAAGGACGCCGCCAGCAGGATCGGCAGAATCCAGTCCGGCATATAAGCCATGAGCGTATCGGCATATTTCTTGCCATAGCCGGGAAGAAGGCTCTGATAGTAAGCGTCGCGGGTTACTACGATGGGAATAAATGCGCCGATGACCCACATGGAAAAAACGCCATGCGTCAGCACTTCGCGCTTTGCATTTTTGTAATCACAAGCCTTCAGCATGAAATCGGCAATCAACCCAAAGATCAAGCCAGTGGGGATGCACCAATAACCCATGCCTGTCAGCAGCATAATAATTCCCAACAGCACGCCGCAGATAGTCAGCATCCCAAACTTCTTGATTTTAGAGAAAAACAGCATCATGGGGATGCCTCCGACCAGCGGGACGATCACACTGATGAGTGGGATGAAGATCGGGATAAACCCGATGGATGCCGCTGCAAAAATGACAATAAAATAGATTGCCGTAAAAATACCGATGTTGATTAAGTCCTTGCCCTGCAATTTGTTGTTCATTGCGAAACCTCCTCGATTGCTTTCTATTGATTAGACTTAGCTAACCATTTATAATAGTAGCACACATCTGGAATTGCTTCTATGCCCGTTTCGGTGTTTTAAGCCCAAATAGCAACGAGTTTTTCTGTCTGTCCGGGTATTGGATTGACCAGACACAAAAATACGCTTATAATAATTTCAACAAATTTGGAACCATAACAGGACGAAAGGGGAGGATACCGTTGCGGGATATGATAGACAGCATTTTAGAGAACAGCCACTCGATTTCAGGAGTGGCTTTAAAAAATACCCCAAACAGCAGAGAATTACTATTAGACCAAGCCACTGGAAAAGGGCGCATGACATTCTATACTCTTTTCCCTGGCCTGACGGTTGCGTTTATTTTTGTGAATGCTCCCGCATGGCCGGAGTCTGACGAAAACTCTGATTTAAGGCCGTTGCTGATCAATTATTGCATTTCTGGAAGGAGTGAGCTGCTCTTAGATGACGGCAGCTATATCTATCTGAAAGAAAATGATTTTTGTGTCAGCGAACAGACCGCACAAAAAGAATACATTTTCCCCACAGGCAAGTATCGGGGGATAAAGATATATTTTGACCTTGCGCTGCTTTCGCAATCCAGCGGACAGATCATGGAGACTTTTGATATTGACCCCGCCCAATTAGAAGAACTCTATTGCAGAAAAAGAAAGACCTATATCAATGAAGCGGACCATGACCTGACAGCGGTTTTTCAAAAACTCTGGTCTCTTTCAGAAAACCCTTCTCCTTTTTACCTGCGAATCTATACGCTTGAACTGCTGCACGAGCTTCTCTGCATGGAGATCCACCCGTCCAAAACCTGCGGCTTCTATACAGAAACTCAGGTTGAAATTGCAAAGAGGGCTGCACAGATTATCAGTGAAGATTTGCACAAACATATCCCCATAAGCCAGATAGCCGAACGGTTTTCCGTTAGTGAAACGAGCCTGAAAAACTATTTCCGAGGAGTATATGGTCAGAACATTTCAACCTGGCTGCGTGAAATCCGCATGGATACCGCTGCCGAACTTTTGTCAAATACGAAGCGTCCGATCGCTGAGATTTCTGAACAGGTCGGATATTCCAATCAGGGGAAATTTGCAGCAGTATTTAAGAAACGATTTGGTTTATCGCCTTTGGAATACCGGCGTTTAAAAAACTTAGATAAATCTTGAAAATATTATACTTTTTAACTGATTATTCAATTCTTAGAGCCACTTGTCGACTAGACTAGTGGCTCCATAGATAACAATCGTTATAATTTTATTCTCTTTCTTCAGTTCAAAATCGTATATCGTTTTTTAATATTGTTTTTTACCACTCTTTTTTGACTCTCTAATCGCATGATATGCACGGATTATCTCTTCTCTACCCACTTTCTCCCATTTAAACCCCAATTGTTCCAATATAAATATTGTTCTGTCAACCCCTATATTTAGGTCACACTTTCCAATATCATTCACTATTTCACACTCAAAAACCAGTTGTTTAAATAATTTCTGTTCTTTTGTATCTGTTTTCTTATAATAATTATAAATTTCTTCCACCGATAACTCTTTCATAATAATATCTTTGTTATTTTCACAGTCCTTGAAACAATTTAGAATTTCCTTAATTGTAAGACCGTTAGGATTTATAACATGATATACATCATTAGAACTATCGTCCGACAAAATCAACTTTACAACAGCTTCACTAATTTTATCCACACATGAAATATCCATTTTTCTTTGAATTTCAGACGGTACTATTCGTAATCTATACAAATTACGGTAATAAATATAGGCAGAACTTTCATTTACATTTATTTGATATTTTCCCGTTTTTGAATCAAACAGAATACCACTCATACGATATATACTGCTTTGAACCCCTTGATTTTTAGCATTCTTTAATACCTTTTCCGCTTTTACTTTAGAGCGTAAATACTGATTTTCCAACCCATCTAAAGTGCTTTCATCATATTCTGTAAAAATTGTTTTACTTTTTTCCATATTAGCTCCGTATACAATTCCTATTGTAGACATATGGTGGATATCTTTATTTATGCCATTTTTTGCAAAATCTACTATATTTTCAACAATTTTAACATTGATTAATTCAAACTCCGAATTTTTACCCATATGTTATTTTATCCGCAATATACTTCTCTATCTACAAGTAACTATTCCTCATTTCCGCTATTACATGTTCTTATTGCACCTGTAATAGCAGAAAAATATTAGTTATCAACTTTGCAAGTATTCATTTCCACAATAGGAAGCATACACATAAAAAAATAAAGATACTTTCCTTTCCGCAAAAGTCATTTTCGCTTATATCATTTTTATAATATCACAGCAAGTTACGTTTATCACATAAAAGTTTGAAGCATAATCATTCAAAACAAAAAGCCGAAAGCCACATTGTTATCTGTGACCTCCGACTCCATTCTATCTTATACTACACCATCCTTACACTCAAATCAGCTCCTCTCTCCGGCTTATCTTTTCCCTGCTTTTCCTGGATGATTCTCTTATTGATTTCCAAGCGTTCATGGATTGACGGTTTCTTTTCTTTTTCTGGCATTGTCTTTTTCTGTGCTACTGCCTTTCTTTCAGCTTTCCCTGCGTCCTTAACTGCTGTATTTATTTCAACACCAGCTCTCGGCACAGCTTCTCTGCTCTCATTTTTCTCTGCTACCTGCTGTTCTCGTCTCTCCTTCACACCTTTTTCTTCCAGACTGCAAAAACTCTGCAAATACGGCAGTACATGATTCTGCATATCCGTCAGATCTTCCATATACTTCTGATATTCTTCATTGCCTTTTCCTTGCTGATAGCTGATCCAGCTTTCATCCGTCAACTTCATTTCATTCTGCATCTTTAATTGACTGATGATGCCGCCATTTCCGCTACCAATGTCTATCTTACCTTGAAAATGATGCAGCATCTTGTCGCCCTTCTCAGCATAATATACTGTAAAAAACATCTGTGCTGTCGTTTTTGGTTCGTTGGTGTTTGGATCACAGTCGGCATACCAGGCTTTGTCCTGTTCTACTGTTTTGGAATCCAAATCAGATAACTTCTCTTTACATGTCACCAAATGACTACGAAGAACTATACCGTAGATTGCAACAGAACGAAGGGCCAATGGCAAGTTAAGATGGGGAAAACCTTATTTTAACTTGTACTGAATCTTGACATAGAACCAGTATAAAGATTTTGCACATTTTTTTCATAAAACCTATTCTGTTTTCCAACTTCTGTGATATAATGCTTTATTATAAAAATTTCCATGGACAAAATGAGGTGAACCAAGTGAAAAAGAAAACACTTGTGCCTCTTATCATTTTTTTACTGGGCATATGCCTTGTCAGTTTGATTGTATACAAAACAGACACCCACGAAAAAGAGCAGAGACACATAACAGCACAATTAAACGTAGCCAACTATGGCGAACGAATAAAGAATGAAATTACAAATGGAATTGAGATCACAGATACCTTGAAGCAAATCTTAATAAGTGAAAATGGCGAAATCCATCAGTTTGAAACAATTGCCGGAAATATTATGTCTGATTCTATTGAAAGTGTACAGCTCGCTCCTAATGGTGTTGTTACAGATATTTATCCGGCTAATGGAAATGAGGCAGGTAAGATTGATTTGATCCATGATAAAGACCGCGGAAAAATTTCCCGTTACGCAAGAGATAACCATACAATCATTACGCAGGGCCCCTTCAAATTAAAACAGGGAGAATATGGAATTGCAGTCCGCAATCCCATATACCTGAAAGATAAAAACGGACATGAGTATTTCTGGGGATTTACTATTGTTATCCTGCGTGTTCCGGATATTTTTTCAGATTCAATCAGTGCACTTTCAAATTTTGGATACGAATACAAAATTTCAAAAACAGACGCTCCATGGAGTGATACTTATAAAGTGGTTTATCAATCAGATGGGCAAATAAATCATCCTGTTTCTTATACTTTTAAAATAGGAGATGAAAACTGGAAATTTGAAGTAACTCCTAAAAGTGGATGGAGAAATGTCACACTACTGATAATCATCATCGGAATGTTTCTTACAATAAGCCTTCTCCTGTCAGTTCTTACCAGAGTATGGTTAGTAGCAAAAGAACATAAGAAAAAGTTTCAGATACTGGCGCGCACAGATTCTCTTACAAATATTTATAACCGCTATGGATTTGATGAATTTGCAGAAAAAATGATTCAAAAAAATCCAAAAGCACATTTTGTGGCTGCGCTCCTTGATATCGATGATTTCAAGTTTATTAATGATATCTATGGACATAATTACGGAGACAGGGCATTAAAAAATCTTGCAGACAGCATGAAGGCTTTTTTCCCATCCGATGCATTACTTGGAAGAAATGGTGGTGACGAATTCTGCATTCTTTTACCAAATTGTACCTTTTCAGAAGCAGCTATACAGCTGCAGAAATTCACCAAACTTCCTAAATCATTCTCATACCATGGTAAGGAACATGCATTTTATATTTCTCTAGGATATGCAGAATATCCAACATTTGCATCCAATCGTTCACAACTCATGCGCTGCGCAGATGCCGCTCTTTATGAAATAAAGCTTCATGGAAAAAATGGTTGTATGGTCTACAGAGAAGGACTTCGGTCAGGTGCCCGCAAACAGCTTGGATTCACATTCAAGAATATCGCGGAACATCTTCCAGGTGCATTCATCATATACAGAGCTGACAAAGAAGATGATGAACTATTTTTTGCAAATGATGAATTTCTTCATATGTCCGGATATAAAGATATAGATGAACTGTTCAGACTTACTAAGAAAAGTTTTCGCAACTTGATTCGTGAAGATGAACAGCAACAGATAGAATCAAGTATCTGGGAACAGATTGACAATGGTAATGAAAATGACTATATTCACTTTCATCTTCGAAAAGCTGACGGAACTTATTTTTCTGTTCTTGATCATGGAAGAATTGTAGAGAGCCCGCAATACGGGAAAGTATTTTACGTATTGTTCATGGATTGGGAAGATATGCATATTCGTTACAATGATAAATTCGCAAGATAAAATATTGCAAAAAACAGAGCGTATGATCTATTTTCATATAATGTTTATGTCGGCAAGCTCTATCAAAATGAAATCGACTTTGTTGCTCAGAGAGGCAGCGAGAAGTTTTATATTCAGATCAGCGACAACATTTCCGGGCAGGAAACATTTGAGAGAGAATGCTTTCCTCGGCTTCAGATTCGAGATGCTTATCCGAATATGATTATTGCCAGAATCAAACATCCTCAATATAGCTATGAAGGAATCGTAATTCACGATATAGCCGATTGGTTACTACAAGAATAAGCAAGGCGAAATATCTCTAGCATTCTCTTTTGAAATGATGGAGATATTTTTATTATGACGGAGATTGTAAATGAATCCAGATGAAGCATTCTACGAAAAGAGTTTTATATGGAGGTACTGAACTGTGATCCGATGTCTTTTGACAAGAAATGCGAACTGACAAATGCTCATTTTCACAAAATAAGAACTTGAAGTTGAGATAATCCCGCCTAATTAAAAATTCGCCACAACATTTCTACCAAACCATCTATGTTTTGCTCCAGATTTCTCTCGTACTCTTTCTTAGTAATCTCATTAACACCGACTGCTTTGTTTCCGTCTAATTCTTTGTGACATTGCAAAAGCATTTCTTTATTGATTAGATGATACAACGATGTGAACTCTGGTCTCGGCAAATTTGCCGATATTTCTGCTATTCTTTCTAATTTCGTTTCCATCAATACCTACCGTCCCTGAGTACGGTTGATGTGTCCTCAGAAAGACCTCATTATGTAGCTCACTTTCCTCCGTTGGCATTACCCAACTTCTTCAGTACTATAAAGCTATCCGACTGCCTACTGTTCTTTTGACATTCTCCTGTTTTGCAGTTGTTTGCCACTTGCAATGGCAAGAAACAATAGGTTCTCCCCAGTTGACTGAATAATCACAATGTAAAACATAAAGTGCTCTTTGACCCCGCAGAAGCAAACCATTTCTCACCAATGCGAATTGATTTGTATTGCTTTACGTCAAAATTAGAACGTCAGCCTTCTAAATGTCAAAATTTCGAGGCTCAATCACGCTCTCTATTTTCTCGCTGTCTACGCTTAGCAACTACCATTACTGACAGTCACCCAAGACTCACTACTGGCGGTTGGTTAGACCTTACCAGACAGGCATTCCACCTGCTAGACCACCCGCCCTTATCTGGGCGCATGATCTCGATGTCCTCCATTCTCCAAACTTGAAGTTTTTTTACTTGCGTTCCATAAATCCTATGATTGAAAAAATCAATCCTACAATCCCAATTCCGATAACGAGCAGCCCCATTCCTGATGAGCTAAGAGAAATTATAATGGCAAAGAGTAGTATTGCAATACCTAATCCAATTTTCTTCATTGTAAATCCTTTACAAATGCCGAGTTGTCTCTATCTTTATCTTTTAATTATACACAGGATTTGAATCTTTTTCTACTTATCTATAATCAAAAAATCCTCTCGAAAAATCCTCTTCCTTGTATTATAAAACCGCTTTCATAAAGTTTTTCTTCTTTTTCAGAATACCTGCGTATCACTACGAATATTCCGACTGTCAAAATCACTCCAAATACGATTCCTGCCAGAATTCCATTCGTCCCCATTCCATAACTCTCATTCAGATAATAAGATGGCAGGAAAGAAAGGATTGTTCCCACAACCGATGGCGGTATAAATCTTAGAAAATTCTTATAGCATAGGCACTTTACCATTTCCTTGTCTATCATTCCCAACATTCGCAAACTACAAACGACCCTGCTATTTTCTTCCTTCTCTGCCTGGATACGTGAATGAATTAACAGAAACTCAGCCATTATCATAAGCCCTATCACAAATGCCATCAAAAATAATAAAAATTGTCCTGATTTCTTTGCATCCTGGTATTTCTCCACTTTCGAAGACAATTCATAATATGTCTGCTCATCTTCATTCAACTGATTGCTTTCCTGCAGATATTCTTTTACTTCACATACTCCCGCATAAGAATCTTCCCAATTCTGAAACTGAAACAAGTTTGCGATACCAGCACTACCTGTTATATCTGCACTTAATTTTTCGAAATCAGAATCGTTGACGATCAGTGTTTTATCTGCAAAGGTCGGATTTTGATTAAACAGTATCTTTACATCTGTTCCAACAGACTGCAGCTTTCTGTCCCCGGAAATCGTTACAGTAGATACTGGCTGTATGTTATGTTCATACCCATCTTCCAGATTGTACTGAAACAAATTCAAAAACTCGCCTTCCTGAATCTGATAATCACATCCAAAATCCCGGTTTATTTCTGTCACAGGAAGGTAATTAAAAACATCATCTCTGATATAGGGAAGCTGAATGACCTGTTCTACAGTAACACCATTTTTCTCCAATATATGAAGGACATCCTGTACTGAAACCTGATTCATTCCATAGATTTCTGAGTACACCATGTCATAGGGAGAATAACTTTTTGCATCCTGTAGAAAAGCCGGATATAAAGTCACACATACCCCCGTAAGCATAACAGATACCGCTATTATGAGAGAGGCTAAAACATACCTACATCCCCATTCTTTCTTGTGTCTGCGGACAAATGACCATTCCACCAGATGAAACCTCATGTAGTTGGGTGCAAGTCTGCATAAGAACGTACCGATCTTTCCTGTTTTTTCTGCCCGATATTGTGCTTTTAGCAGGGTTCCGATTTTATCCAGCATAAGTCTCCCGGCATTCAGGATAAAGGCAACTGCCACCACTACTGTATATAGAACTGCTGTAAGCTTATATGCTTCCGGGCAAAACTGCCATTGCACTCCGTGAACATCTATTGCATAAATGATAACGGAAAAAAATAAAAATGACAGCACAGTTCCTGCCACAAGTGCTATTGCTAATGCCAGCACGGATATGAGCACATTTTCAAAAAGTAAGTTTCTAAACGCTTCCTTCCGGCTCATGCCAAGAGAAAACATCACGCCGTATTCCTGTTTTCTTGATGCCAGAAATGCCTGACACGAAGCAGGAAGAAAAAAAAGCAGAAACACTGCAGACAGAAAAAATGGAAGATAAATGTTATTGGATATTGATGAATTTACAATCGACGCATTCATAAACGTCCTGTTTGTGGAAATAACTGCAAAACAACAGAATAATGCCGTTGCAGATAAATTGCATAGAAAGTACAATCGATATTTGTAAAAACCAGCTTTCAGCATCTTTCGGGAAATATCAAAAAAAGTCATCTTTTCCACCTCCCAAACCGCACAGCGTTTTCCATATATCTTCTCTGAAATTATCGGCAGTGTTCTCTTTCTTTACTTCTTTTGCCAGATTCCCATCCTGTAGAAAAAGTACCCGGTCACAAAAGGATGCCGTATAAGCATCATGTGTCACAAGCAGAAAGCTGATGCCAGACCGTTGATTCATCTGTTTCATACATCGCATCACATCCCCGTTGGTCTTTCGGTCAAGGCTTCCTGTTGGCTCATCTCCAAAAATAATATCCGGTTCATTGATCAGCGCCCTGCCAATCGCAACTCTCTGTTTCTGGCCTCCCGATATTTCCGTAATTCCTTTGTCAGCTAATTTTTCAATGCCGAGCACATCCGCTATTCTTGAAAAACGCTCTTGCTGGATGTCTGCTTCTTTTCGTTCAAGAATGAGTGGTAACAATATATTTTCTTTTACCGTCAAACTATCCAAAAGCTGGAAATCCTGAAAAATCATTCCCATATGCTTTCTGCGAAAAAATGCCTTCTCTTCTTCCGTAAGCTGTGAAAACGTTTCTCCTCCTATTACGATTTCTCCATCGTCCGGTGTGTCAACCCCGGTCAGCACATGAAGCAGAGTAGTCTTTCCACTGCCGGATGGTCCCATAATAGCAACCATTTCTCCTTTCATAACTTGCAGATTCACATTCTGCAAAATCCGCATAGTTTCTCCTGCAGTTTTATAACTTTTTGAAATATGATTTGCATTTAATACATACATCGAAGTTCCTCCTGATAATAAATTTTAAATTTGATTATCAGAAGTATTTAATCATCCATCCGAACCGATAGACTGCAAAGGGTAACTCCCGGTCTGAAAGAAACCTCACCTTGTCCGAGGTCTTTAAAGCCATCATATACCCAGAGCACCATTATTTCTATTCCACCGAAACATATACACTCATAGAAATGCAAACATATACTTTCGCTTATATCGTTTTCACTATTTGGCTTTTCCAAGCATTCCATCTGCTGTATGACTATACTTTCCAAATCCCCTTCTGCATAATATCCACTCCAGATTCGGAAATTTAGCGACAAAAGTAAAATCAGCATGATGGAACTTAAAACCATAATAGCAGCAATTCTCTGTTTTTTTACTGAAATCATATGAATCATACCCTATACTTCTGCTTTATCATCTGGAATTTGACTATCTCTTAACTCGTTTTGATAAATGAAGTTCATTATCATCTACATAACCAAGTTTATTATATACAGATTGTGCAACAAGATTTTCTTGTCCTGTTAAGAGTTCGTACTGATCAAGTGGATAATTCTTACTGCAATAATTTTCTGCAAAAATAATCATTTCACTCGCAATCCCTCTATTTCTATATGTCGGTTTAACATACACTTCCGTAATTTCAGGCATATATTCATCATAGCAGAAGGACTTTTTAAGTTGAACACATACAAATCCTACTAATATATCATCTTCATCAGCAACGATAACAACCTCCTGTTTATTACTCACAAGAGAATTTCCAATATTATCTATGCTTGCACCTTCACCATTAAATTCGTTATTTAAGATATTTAATTGCTCTGCATCATTTACTGTTGCAATTCTTACCATAATTACACCTCATCAAATTCAAATTTTTTGTTCCCTATAAAATTAATTTATTGAGATTTACCAAATCGCCAAACAACGATTTATCACTCTGTATCGTTTAGCGACATATCCACCAAAGCCGCAATCTGATCTCTCCGCCCATAAATCACTGCCGTAATCCATACTGCCTTCTTGTCCTCGTCAATCAGACAATAAACAGGAAAATTCTTGAATGGCATTTTGCGGATTCCGTTTGTATGCCACGGTTCTTCCTCTGTAAGAGGGTAGCGTGACGGCATAAAATCCAGCTTTGCGATTTCACTTTGCAGAGCGTCTGCCCATTTTCGTGCCGTTTCCGGTACAAACAGCACTTTGGAAATATACTGCACGATTGCTTCAATTTGACCGATTGCCTGTGAAGTCAGCCTAACTTCGTATCGCAAACTTAAATACCCTCACGAATTTTAGCAAAGGCTTCATCAACAGAAAGTCCTTCTCCAGTCTTTGCCTGATGATAGCCTTTTTCCATCATTGCATTAAACTCGGCGTCCGTCATACTGTCCCTTGTGGGCAAGTTCGGAACTGTTAGGGAATACGGAACGCCGCCTGTCATAATGATTTGTCTGTATAAGATATCAATCAAAACCGAAACAGGTAGTCCTATCTTATCCAAAATTGCCTCTGCCTGCCGCTTAATTTCAGGCTGCACACGAGCCGTTACATTTGCACTACAGCCGTAAAATCTGCACATATCTTATCCAAAAGCTGTCTTTCCGCCATCTGTTCTTCCAGCGTACGTTTCAGTTTTCTGTTCCTCATATGTACCATTACAGTCAGGATAAGAAGCAGAACGATCAGCACGGTTATAAAAACCAAAACAATCACAGACTGCGGTTGCTTCGGAAATAAATTAATTTCTGTCATAACAAAATCCTCTCTCTATGTTTCCTGTCTGCTTTTCCCATGCATCTGGAAGGCTCCTGATTACTGCGGTTGCCTCATAACCATTCATGACAGCAGCCATTGGGATATCCATAAAAATAAGATCATACAAGCCTTTGGGAGCAATCTCCACTTTTTACTTTCCATTTATCACTGTTCAATGACCTGCATTTCGGTGCCCCCCGCCGGATTTTATGCTTCTGATCGTCTTTTCCAATACCTTCATCTCAACCGGTTTTGAAACATGGGCATTCATACCGGCTGCCAGAGAATGCTGAATATCCTCAGAAAACGCATTGGCGGTCATAGCAATGATCGGAATTGTCATTGCCAGTTCATGAGAACTTCTGCGGATTGCTTTTGTTGCCTCATAACCGTTCATGACAGGCATCTGCACATCCATCAGGATCATGTCATAATCCCCCGGGGCAGACTGTTCAAATGTCTCCAGAACTTTTTCACCATTTTCACAGATTGTACACTCTGCCCCCTCGATCTTTAACAGTTCCATCAGGATTTCTGCATTCAGCTCATTATCCTCTGCGCACAGGAACCTCATTCCTTTCAGGGTATTACTATCCGGTTCAGCTATTTCTTCTTGTGCTGCCAAAGCAACTGTTCTGTTCTCTGCAATTCTCAGATCTATAAAAACTTCAAAACAGCTTCCCTGTCCCAGTTCACTCTCCAAATCAATGGTGCCTCCCATTGCTTTAACCAGATTTCTGGTAATAGCCATTCCGAGACCGGTTCCCTGTATCTTATTAGTCATAGAACTTTCAGCGCGGGTAAACGGATCAAAAATCGTCTCTTTGAAATCTGCAGACATTCCCATACCATTATCGCTGACTAAGAAACGGTACTTTGCATAGACAGATGACTTTGTCTCACATTCTTCTACCAGAAACTGAATTTTTCACCTTCCTGTGTGTATTTCATTGCATTAGAAAGTAAGTTTCTGAAATTTACATCAGATGAACCTAATCCTCGTTCATCCATTCATGCTAGATGTTTTCTTTTGCGACAGTAAGCGTCTGATTTTTCTCAGCTATCTGTGAATGGAATATGGTATTGAATTTAGTAATAAAATCTAAAAGGTAAAAATCTATATACTTAAAGACTATTTTCCCTGCTTCAATATTACTCATATCCAGCACATCATTAATAATTCCTAATAGATGCTGTGATAAAATATCTATCTTCTCTGCACAAAAAATCTTGTTTTCATGATGATATCACACAAAAGAACGATGTGTTTTATTGTGCATCTTTTTATTTTTATTTGTGGCATATGTCAGCTATATAGTTGACGCGTCTCAAAAAATTAAGTATACTATGTTCAAAGGAGATAACTATTATGAGCTTTGAGAATTATTTTCCACTATGGAATGACTTAAATACAGCACAGAAAAAACTAATTTCAG
>ERZ506999.377-NODE-377-length-20831-cov-7.325135_pt1 | contig 20831 bp, 18 predicted proteins | sample MGYA00512881_ERZ506999 | MGnify/ENA metagenome assembly ERZ506999
GTCTGAGGCGTATGCCGAGTTTCAAATTTTGAAAGCCTGCTTTTAGCAGAATTTTACCCCTTTAGAATTGACCCGCCGATGGAACCTGAGCAGGAACGCCTTTTCAAGCTTTATTCCGGTTTGGGTATCCACAGCCTTCCTGAATTAAATCCCAATTAAATTTAAAATAGAAACTCACTCATGACATAATTACTCACATCTATCCCTTTTTCCGTAAGGCAAATGTTGTCTCCCGTATCTTCCAGCAACTGTTTCTGATACATATGGATCAATACTTTTCCATATACATTTTCAACACTTCTGCCAAATGTCCGGCGGAAGTCTGCTTTGGATATTCCTTTTATCCGTCTAAGTCCCAGGAACATATATTCTTCCATCTGGTTTTGCGGAGTAAGAACTTCAATTTCACCACCTTCTACGAAGCGCTGGTTGTTGATCAGGGACGCTGCTCCGGTTCCGATCCCTAGATATTCCGTACGGTTCCAGTAGCCGAGATTATGCCGGCATTCGTATCCTTCTTTTGCATAATTTGATATCTCATATCTGTGATACCCATAATTCTGCAGGATATTTTTAGTAAACTGATACATCAGTCTTTCTGTATCTTCATCCGGAAGTTCCCTTCTCCTTCTGGCCTCCGCACGTTCGCCTTCCCCGTATTTTTCATAAAATGGTGTTCCCTCTTCGATAATCAGACTGTATGCCGAGATATGTTCCGGCGCAAGTTCTGCAACTCTTTTGATCGTATCTTCCCATCCTCCCAGTGTCTGAAACGGGATTCCGGACATCAAGTCCACATTGATATTCCGAAATCCTGCTTCTCTTGCCAGGAAATATGTATCCAGGAAATCCTGATATGTATGAATCCTTCCAAGCATCTTCAATTCCTGATCATCCGTTGACTGTAACCCAATACTCAGACGATTGATTCCGATATTATGATAAGCCATCAATTTTAACTTGTCTACCGTTCCCGGATTCACTTCTACTGTGATCTCCGCATCCGAGTCAACCGGGAACGTGGAACGGATCGCATCGAAGATACTCCTCATCTGCTGTGCCTCAAGGATGGACGGCGTACCTCCTCCGATAAATATACTGCTCACATGGTACAGTCCTCCAAGATCATAATACGAACGTATCTTCTGACACAATCCCATGACATACTCCTGTCTCACCTCAGGTGTTGCCGGCGCAGACAGAAAGTCACAGTATCTGCATTTTTTTACACAAAATGGTATGTGGATATATAATTCTAATGGTCTCATTATTTATCGTCCAGCTTCAATACACTCATAAATGCTTTCTGAGGGATCTCTACGCTGCCCACCTGCCGCATACGTTTTTTCCCTTCTTTCTGTTTTTCCAGAAGCTTTCTCTTACGGCTGATATCTCCTCCGTAACATTTTGCAAGCACGTCTTTACGCATCGCGCGGACCGTCTCACGTGCAATGATCTTGCTGCCGATTGCCGCCTGGATCGGAATCTCAAACAACTGTCTCGGAATCTCTTCTTTTAGCTTCTCGCACATTTTTCTTCCGCGTTCATAAGCCGTATCTGCATGAATGATAAATGACAGTGCATCGACTTCTTCCTTGTTGATCAGTATATCCAGTTTTACCAGTTCAGACTTCACATATCCCGCCATCTCATAATCAAACGACGCATAACCTCTGGATCTTGATTTCAACGCATCAAAGAAATCATAGATAATCTCATTAAGCGGAAGCTGATAATGTAATACTGCACGAGTCTCCTCGATGTATTCCATCCCCTCATACACACCACGACGTTCCTGACACAGATCCATGATCGCACCAATAAACTCTGATGTCACCATGATCTCTGCCTTGACCATCGGTTCTTCCATATATTCAATCTCAGAAGGATCCGGAAGATTCGATGGGTTCGTAAGCTCTATTACATCTCCATTTGTCTTGTGTACTTTGTAGATAACCCCCGGGGCAGTTGTTACCAGATCCAGATTATACTCTCTTTCCAAACGTTCCTGAATGATTTCCAAATGCAGAAGTCCAAGGAATCCACAACGGAATCCAAATCCCAGCGCAATTGACGTCTCAGGTTCAAACTGAAGTGACGCATCATTTAACTGCAATTTCTCCAATGCATCCCTCAGATCCGGGTATTTTGCCCCGTCTGCCGGATATAATCCACAATATACCATCGGATTGACTTTTTTATAACCCGGAAGTGGTTCTGCACATGGTCTTCCTGCATCGGTCACCGTATCACCCACACGGGTATCTTTGACATTCTTAAGGCTGGCCGTGATATATCCAACCATTCCGGCACTCAGTTCCTCACACGGAATAAACTGTCCGGCTCCAAAATAACCGACTTCCACAACTTCTGCCTTCGCTCCTGTTGCCATCATAAGGATCGGTGTTCCCTTTTTCACGGTTCCCTCTTTGATTCTGCAAAATACAATAACTCCTTTATACGCATCATACAGGGAATCAAAGATCAAAGCCTGAAGCGGTGCTTTGGGATCTCCTGTCGGTGCAGGCACTTTCGCCACTATCTCTTCCAGCACCTGATCTACATTCAGTCCGGTCTTTGCTGAAATCTGAGGTGCATCCTCTGCTTCAATTCCGATCACATCCTCAATCTCTTCGATCACACGCTGCGGATCTGCACTTGGAAGATCTATCTTATTCAGTACCGGAACCACATCCAGGTCATGATCCAGTGCGAGATATACATTGGCAAGCGTCTGTGCTTCCACTCCCTGTGCAGCATCTACCACCAGAATTGCCCCGTCACACGCTGCCAGACTTCTGGATACTTCATAATTAAAGTCGACATGTCCCGGTGTATCAATCAGGTTGAAAATATATTCTTCCCCATCTTTTGCTTTGTATACCGTTCTGACTGTCTGGGCTTTAATCGTAATTCCACGTTCTCTTTCCAGTTCCATATTGTCCAACACCTGCGACTGCATCTCACGGCTGGTGAGAAGACCGGTCATCTCAATGATACGGTCCGCCAGCGTCGATTTACCATGGTCGATGTGTGCTATAATACAAAAATTTCGAATTTTACTTTGATCTATTCCTGACACTAATATCTTCTCCTTATTACACGTTTATCTTATCAATTCTATCATGCAGCACTGTATTTTACAATGAAAAGTTCCACGCTCATCACATCATTTAAGCGGCCGGTCTTGACCAGTTCTTCCGTATCTACTGCATCTTCCAAAATACTTCTCAGTTCTTTCTTTTCGAATGTCCGGCATTGCTGCATATATTTTCCTGCAACAAACGGATGCAGTCCGACTGTCTTTGCAATCGCAGCCTTGTCATAGCGCTTTCCTGCCAGATCTTTGACTTCCAGAAGTAATTTAAACTGCCTTGTCAACAAATATAATATGCGCATTGGCGGCTCCTTTAATGCCAGCAGATCATAATAATAATCCAGTGCTTTCTTCTGATTCCGTACCGCCACTGCTTCTACCATCTCAAAGATTTTATTTGTAATCTGTGTCGTACAGATTGCTTCGATATCCCGAACTTCAATCTCTTCCTTTCCCATACAGTAACAGAACAGCTTTTCCAGTTCTTTTTCCAGATTTTCCATATCTGTCCCTGTGGTAGACAACAGATACCTGGCCGTCTGTTCTTTGATCTTATATCCTTCTTTTTTTACATTCCCTGCAACCCAGTATAAAAGTGTCTTCTCATCCTGACGTGCCATCTCTACCACGCGTCCTTTACTCTTGACAGCCTTATACATCTTTCCACGCTTGTCTGCTTCATTTTCCACAAATAAAAAGCAGGCGGTATCCGGCATTGTTTTGATATAATCTGCAAGCTCCGGTGACGCATTTTTGAAGAATCCGGAATTTTCGATTACGATCAGACGTCTGTCGGCAAAAAACGGCATTGTCTCTGCAAGATCGATAAGTTCTCCCGGATTGATTCCTTTTCCTTCATAATATGCATAATTCACCGTATCCCCGTCCGGAAATATTGCTTTCGTGATCCGGTCTCTGTATTGCTTTTTCAGGTAAGCTTCTTCTCCGTACAGGAGATATACCGGCTTAAAATTTCCTGTTTTTATGTCTTCATTTAAAGTTTTCATCGGTTCTCTCCCATCTTCTTTCACCTCTTAAAAGTATACTGAATTCCGACTTTAAGTTCAACTGTTTCCACCGTGAATCCACATAGTTTTTTTCCTGACCGTCACGGCAACCGCTCCGTTATCCTGTGTAGAATATATCTTTGCACCCGATTTTTCAAGTCTTTTCAGCGTCAGATCATGCGGATGTCCGTAACGGTTCTTTCTCCCTGCTGATATCCATGCATACTGCGGATAAACTGTCTGAAGGAATGTCTCCGTTGTAGAATTCTTCGAACCATGATGCGCTGTCTTTAGTATTTCCCATGTAATCTTCTTTTCTTCCTGTATCACATCCAGGACCTCCGTCAGCCTCTCTTCCCCTTCTTTTTCTACATCTCCGGTAAACAACATATCAAATTCACCGTATTCCAGATGCAGGATCATGGAGGATTCGTTTCCAGTCGTCACATTATGACTCTTATCATCCGTATTCCCTCCCGGACCCAGACAAGTAAACTTCATTTCACCTTCTTTCAGTTCCGTTCCGTATTCCATTTCCTTCACATCCGTGCCATACATTTTTGCCATTGTTATAATTTTAAGAATCCTTTCATCCCAGTACTGTTTTCCCGGCACTACAAGATTCCGGATGCGCACTCCCACATCCTGACGCATCAGAAGTTCTTCTATTCCATTCATATGATCCAGATCTCCATGAGACAGAAAGACATAATCAAGTTGTGCAATGCCCCGGGATTTTAGGAATGGTTCTATTCGGTATTTTCCAATCTCTTTCACATCACTGCTGCCACCATCGACCAGATAATTCTGATGCTTTGGTCCCTGCACACAGATACAGTCTCCCTGCCCGATATCCAGCATTGTCACCTCCATTCCTCTTCTTAGCAGCGGTCCTGATATCAGTATCAGCCATGCAGTAATATAAAGTGCCAGACTAGCCATGTACTTTTTTCTGATTTTTACCGGCTGTCTGTCCATATATTTCCATATCAGAATGACTCCTGACAACATAAGATAATAGACTATGCACCGCCATTTTTCCGGTCTTCCTGCTATCCATCTTGCCACAGGAAATTTCAGGAGCAACACACAACATCCGTCATAGAATTTTAATATCCGGCTGCACACCATCAATATCCATGTTCCAGATGTTCCCCCTGCCATCCGCACAAGTGAGCCGGCCATCCCGCAGGATAATATTACCGGCATCAACGGTATCACCAGAAGATTCAGCATCACACTATATAACGGCACTTCGAAAAAGAAATACAGAATCACCGGCCACAACACACAATTCATGGCAATTCCCGGCCCCAATATACGTACCAGTACCGGCTGCTGTGATTCTTCCTTCACCAATGGTATCACTGTGCAGATCGCAAGTAATGCACCAAATGAAAGCAAAAAACCGCCATCATAAAGATACAGCGGATTACTTCCGACTGCGATTACTGCTGCTACAGAAAGTGCCGTCGGCATATCGTATTTTCTCCCTGTAACATCCGCACCGACCCGGAACAGGAACATTACCCATGCCCTTAGTACCGAGACTGTCATCCCGATCATTGAAACATACAGAAATAACAGCATTCCTCCTGCCAGTCCTCCTGCTTTGCACGAACCTGTCAACCGCCGGAATAAACGGTAGGCACCCAGTCCGGCAAACGACAGATGCAATCCTGATATAGCCAGGATATGCCCAATCCCATTCACCTGGTAAAGTTCCTTCATCTCCGGATCCATATCACTCTTTTCCCCAAGAAGTATCGCAGCAAGGACTCCCCCTTCCCGTTCACCCATTTCCCGCACCAGCAGTTCCTTCCACCCGGCACGGAACACTGCCAGCTTTTCCCGGAAAACGTCCACACTTTTATCGGTGATCTGCATCTGACTGCCGTAGATTTTCCCATGGATCCCCTGTTTCTGATAATAAAACTTCTGATCAAAATTACCCGGGTTTCTTGCATTTTCATAAAATGATACTGTCCCCCGGACTTTTATCCTGTTTCCTATATGTAGTTTTTCTTTGGAATTGATATAAACGATTATCTTTGACTCTTGAAATTTTTGTTTGTTAGAAATAGAATAAACAGAATTATGTTTCAGATAAATCATCTGACCATTTTCTTTTTGCTCCTGCCTGTAAATCACACCACAGACGATGACAGATTCATCTTCCGTGGTGCAGATTTCAAGCGGCGATGGGCGAAGTTCTTTTATAAACCGTTCCTTTCCCACCAGCGTACAGGAAGCCAGAACACATAGAATGATCAGACAGACACTAAGAAGCGGCCTGTTCCTCACGCACTACTCCCCTTCCACAATATTCAGGTTTCGGGAAAGCGGCTTTTCCAGACTTATCTTCCCCATATAATTTACATTTGTTTTTCCATCGATCAGGATCTGTACCCTGCCGATCGAGCTTCCTTCTATAATTGTATTCACGATCGCATAGACCGGAAGTTCCGGATTCATTACATTCGTTGTGTCCAGGAACCCCTTATCCAGGTTCACATAACAGATATGATCCTTTACAGATACACTCAGCACTTTTGTCTCTGCCGGGATCACTGCCGTCTCGTTGTCCGATGAAGGACCCTTGATCAGCTGTTCTACCAGCACTTTTTCTTTTGATATGCTGCTGTTATACCGGATACTGACCTTTTCTTTTACCAGACGGTCTCCCTGCTTATTACCATAATACAACAAAAATGTCTCTTTCTGATAGGAATGGAGACTCACACCTGTATTTTTTACAAAATCCGATGGCTGCATATAACCAACCACCTGTCCATTCATATCTTGCAATGATTCTCCGTCGATTGTGAATAACACAGCATCCACTCCAGAAATCTGTCCGACAGACTGAACAACCGCAGCGCGCAGCAGAATCTCTTCCGTCGCACTCAGTTTCTGGTAATTCCTGTTAAAATCTACTATAAGTTTTCCATCCTTTACTGACCATTCTTTCACCTTCACCTCTTTTACAAAAGGACTGCGGTAATCAATGTCATCCGTATTCTTCTGTATCTTATCCAGGATTTCATCAATCTGTTCTTTCTGTGTTTTGCCTTCTGGCTTTATGCCTTTTTCAATCAGCGACACACCCTCGGAATCTGTATAATAGATATGGAAGTCTGCTGTTTTTCCTTCTTTTTTGCATCCCGTCACCGCCAGAATACAGATGGCAGTAAGCATCAGGATCCAGTAACTCTTTTTCTTTATCATCGCATTCTCCTTCTACCTAAGACACATAGTTTAACGGAATTCTGACTGTAAATGTTGTTCCCTCAGATGGCTGACTGAATACTTTGATCGCCCCGCGATGCATAACCACCGCACTTCGTGCGATTGCAAGTCCAAGCCCTGTCCCGCCGATTTCCCTGGAATGTGACTTATCCACACGATAGAATCTTTCAAATATATGTTCCTGCGCCTCTTCCGGAATACCGATCCCTGAATCTGCCACTTCAATATAACAGTTCTTATGATCCGCATTCAAAGTCACATGAACCCAGCCATTGTCCTTATTATATTTGATCGCATTTTCTACCAGATTTGAAATTGCAAGCGAAATCTTCATCTCGTCGACTTCAGCTGTGACCGGACGAATACTTTCGTAAACCAGTTCAATATTTCTTGTTGCTGCGATCGGACGCAGTCTCTTTAAGATTTTTTCTACCAGCTCATTCATATTTTCGGATTTTATGTTCATGGTATTGGCGTTATTCGCTGTTTTGTCCATCTTCACCAGCGATAACAGATCATTAATGATCTTATTCTCACGTTCGATCTCTTCTGACATGTCTCCCATAAATTCTTTATAAAGTTCTACCGGCGCATCCTCCTGCAGAAGCAGCGAATCCGCCAGAACCTTCATGGATGTCAAAGGTGTCTTCAATTCATGTGATACATTGGATACAAATTCATTTTTCGAATCGTCCAGCGTCTTCATACGTCCCGACATCTTATTAAATGCCTCTGACAATTCTATCGTTTCGGTATATGTGTTCTCATGCAGGTAGTTATCATCATATCCTTCTGTTACCGCTGAGATCGACTCTGTAATACGTCTGAATGGTTTCAGCATCGCTATCCCCGCCAGAACTGCAATCATCATTATAACCAGAATCGTCGCAAGTGCCACTACATCTGCCTTGTTTCTTAATATTTCCAGACTGTCCAGCACTGAATCTGTAGGTGCACTTACCAGCAGCACACCTACAACTGCATCATCTTTTCCTATGATTGGTGCGGTCACTTCTATATATCTGTTTTTTCTGTTATACTCACTGGTTCCTTTGTCTTGGAAACAACGGATTACATTGCCGGATACGATGGTCTTGCCCTTGTCCATATCATAAGTATCTTCCTGGATCTTAAATGCTCCATCTATCACCATCACACGGCCGCTATAGATATTCGATAACTGGACCAGTTCCGTCCGCATCACTTCTGATATATCTCCTGTGAGATATCCCGAACTGCTCAACTGGTTACTGAGAATGGTACATTGATTCTGTATCTCCGCAGTACGTACCCTCACTGCGCATTTTTCATAACTGTTCAGGAACACGCCCCGCATAATCAGAACCGGAACGATTCCTGCCAGTGCTACCAGCATAATGATCCTGAATTTCATGCTCCTGAATATATTCTTTTTTAGATATTTTTTAACCCCTGAAATAATAACCAACTCCCCATTTCGTATATACATATTTTGGATCGCTTGGATTTGTCTCTATCTTCTCACGAAGTCTGCGGATATGTACATCTACAGTTCTCGCATCACCCGGATATTCATATCCCCATACAATATTCAGAAGGTTCTCTCTGCTGTATACCTTACCTGGATTCATAGCAAGCAATTCCAGAAGATCGAACTCTTTGGCGGTCAGATTTATCTCTTTCCCCCCGATGATCACACGTCTGCTTTCACAGTCGATCTGCATCTCACCTTTGATGATTACTTTATCATCCTCCTGATTTTTATCACGCTTACTGATCCGGCGTATGATTGCTTTAATCCTTGCTTTGACTTCCAGAATATTAAATGGCTTTGTTATGTAGTCATCTGCACCGTATTCCAGTCCCAGAATTTTATCCATATCATCACCCTTAGCCGTAAGCATGATGATCGGAACATCCGAATATTCCCTGATCTGCTGACACACTTCAAAACCATCATGTTTTGGAAGCATAACATCCAGCAGAATCATATCGTATGCATTCTCTTTTGCCAGTTTCAGTGCCTCTTCCCCATCATATGCGCAGTCCACACTGTATCCATCCTGTTCCAGACTAAACCGTATTCCTTTTACTATCAGTTTTTCGTCATCCACAACCAATATGCGTTTGCCCATGTTCCTACTCCTTATCAAATCTTAATTTGATCCTTTACTTTTTGAAATACACCTTCTTTAATCCCTTCTACTTCCATCAGATCTTCAATCTTCTGAAATGCTCCATGTTCTTCCCGGTAACGCACGATCGCATCTGCCTTCGCTTCGCCGATTCCTGAAAGTGTCATCAATTCGTTTTTTGCCGCCGTATTGATATCAATCTTTCCATCCGATGTACTTCCGGCTTTTTCTGCATTGTCCTCATTCTGCACCAAAGTACCGCCATTATCCATACCGGCTTTTACTTCTTCTTTCGTCGGAACGTATATTTTGGAACCATCTTCGATCACTTCTGCCTGATTGAGTGTCTGATCTGCCGCCTCTTCCGTCAGCCCGCCCGCCATCTGAATGGCTTCAAACAAACGGCTGTCTGCTGTCAGTTCGTATACTCCGGGCTGGTTTACCGCACCGCATACATGCACATAACAGATCTGCAGTTTTTCCCGGTCTGTCTGTTGTTCTTTCTGTCCGGAATTAACAGCGGTGTCTGGTTTGTCTGAATCCGTATCATTTCTATTCAACGGAACCAGTTCCGTCTGTCCTTGTGGATTTCCGGCTCTGCAGCCAGTCAGGCTACCTGTACACATGACACTTAACAATACCAGAAAAAGCAGTGGTATCCGGCATATTTCTTTCTGTATGTTTCTCTTTTCTGTTATTTTGTTTTGTCGTTTTTTTCTACGCATAACTTCTCCTTTACAGTCTGTCGGAAACTGTAAACCCCCGCATATGCCTAGTGAATTAATTGTACTATTTCCATTGAAAAATTGCAACACCAATCAGGGCAATGGACATACCAATAATTTTGCGTATTTCCAGCGGTTCTTTGTCTACTCCAAACAACCCGAGAAGTTCGATCACATATGCTACGATCAATTGCGATATCACGATCAGAAGTGCTGCTTTCGCCGGTCCCAGCGACGCCATACTCTTGATCACAGTCCATGTGATCCCTGCACCGATCACGCCTCCAAGTAATACATATCTGGGTTCCACTTCCCACAATGCGCCAACAGAATCTCTTCCGGCGATAAGCCATGCAACGGCACATAGCAGGAATGCACTGAACTGCACCCAGCCGTTACTCACCCACATTCCGGTTGTCTTTGTTACCTGCGTATTAAATACTCCCTGTACACTCATAAGCGCTCCCGACAAAAGCGCAATCAAAAAACCAGTCATCTTCATACCTCCTGCCTATGCAGATAATATGTCCCATGACCGGTTTTTATATTCCATTTCTTTACTTTTTACAATGCTTTCTTTAATATCCGGATCATCTCATCCACCTGTTCAAGCTCAATAATAAGCGGTGGTACAAAACGGATCACATCGCTTCCGGCACCGATAATCAGCAGCCCCTCTTTCAAAGCTGCTCCTGTAATCTCAGATATAGGTTTTGTCACCTGAATTCCCTGCATCAGACCTTTTCCTTTGACCGCTTTTACAGTATCATATTCTTCCACAAGTTCTTCCAGTTTTTTTGTCAGATATGCGCCGACTTTCTGCACATGTTCTACCAGATGCTTCTTTTCAAATATCTCAATAGTCTTACTTACTGCCGTACAAGCCAGTGGATTTCCCCCATAAGTTGTACCGTGATCCCCAGGCTCCAGTGAATATTTTGCAACTTCCTCTGTCATTGCAAATGCACCGACCGGAATTCCACTTCCGATAGCCTTTGCCATAGACATGATATCCGGTTTGATGTCATAAGCCTGCCATGCAAACATAGCGCCTGTTCTTCCCATACCGCACTGTACTTCATCACAAATCATAAGGATTCCTTCTTCGTCACAGAGTTTACGTATTCCTTTCATGAATTCCTCTGTGGCTGCATTGATTCCACCCTCACCCTGTAACGGTTCCAGAATGATCGCACAAGTCTTATCTGTCACCAGTGCTTTCACACTGTCCAGATCATTGTATTGTGCAAATGATACCCCCGGAACAAGCGGTTCGAATGGTTCACGATACGCATCATGTCCTGTCACAGATACGGCTCCAAAACTTCTTCCATGGAAAGATTCCTTCATCGCAATGAATTCATACCGTCCTGTTCCTTTTTTGTATGCATATTTTCTTGCTGCTTTTAAAGTTCCTTCTACCGCTTCCCCTCCACTGTTGGTGAAGAAGATACGGTCCATCCCTGTAATACGTTTCAGATCTTCTGCTGCCTTTCCGCAAGCCGTATTATAGTACAGATTAGAAGTATGAAAAATCTTATCGATCTGTTCCTTTAACGCATCATTCAATTCTTTATCAGCATATCCCAGCGAAGACACTGCATATCCGGCCGCAAAGTCCAGATATTTTTTTCCTTCTGTATCATACAGATAAGCACCTTCTCCACGCTCTAATACGACCGGAAACTGATTATACGTATGTAACAGCGCTTCGTTTGTCTCTTTCATATATTCATTCATAACTTATTCTCCGTAATAATATCGTTCTTCTATATCATTTTTAATTGCAGTTCCGATACCTTTATTTGTAAAGATTTCAAGAAGCAGACAATGCGGAATTCTTCCATCCAGGATATGTACTCTTGATACTCCGTTCTCAATCGCATCGATACAGTTCTGTATCTTCGGCAGCATACCTCCACCGATATAGCCTTCTTCCATCAGTTTCTTTCCGTCTGATACATTCAGTTCAGAAATCAATGTGGACGGATCCTTTGGATCTTTGTATACTCCTTCGATATCTGTCAGGAATGCAAGCTTCTCTGCATTGATTGCTTTTGCTATCGCACATGCAGCATCATCCGCATTGATATTATACGTATTATAGTCATCGTCCAGGCCGATCGGTGCGATAATAGGGAGGAAATCTTTCTCCAGAAGATCGTAGATGATATCCGCATTCACTTCTTTGACATCTCCGACAAATCCGATATCCTCACCGTCTGCCAGCTTCTTGTCTACTTTCAGAAGTCCTCCATCTTTTCCACTGATACCAATGGCTCTTACACCGAGCTGCTCCACCAGCTGAACAAGGCTTTTATTCACTTTCCCAAGTACCATCTCTGCAAGTTCCATCGTCTCTGCATCTGTCACCCGCAGCCCATTGATAAACTGTGGTTCCATGCCGACTTTTCCTACCCATTTGCTGATTTCTTTTCCACCGCCGTGAACAATGATTGGTTTGAAACCGACTAATTTCAGCAGCGTAACATCCTGAATGACTCTTGCTTTCAGTTCTTCGTCTACCATAGCGCTTCCGCCATATTTTACTACAATAATCTTACGGTTGAATCTCTGGATATACGGAAGAGCTTCAATCAGTACTTCTGCTTTGTCCAGATATTTCTGCATTGCTTTTTCCATCTTTCAATCTCCTAACTTCTGTAATCTGCATTGATCTCGATATATCCGTGAGTCAGGTCACATCCCCATGCAGTTGCTGTCTTGTCACCCATCTTCACATCTGCAATTGCTGTAACTTCAGTCTCAGACAGGATCTTTGTTGCCTCTGCCTCACTGTAATCTACAGCTGTACCATTTTCAATGATCTGGATTTTTCCTGCTTTGCTTTCGAAAAACAGGTCAACCTTTTCAGGATCGAACTGCGCTCCGGAATATCCCATTGCACAGAGGATTCTTCCCCAGTTTGCATCGTGTCCTGCGATTGCTGTCTTTGTAAGATTGGAACATACGATTGATTTTGCAAGTGTCTTAGCCTGCTCTACACTCTCGCATCCGACCGCTTTCACTTCGAATAATGCAGTTGCACCTTCTCCGTCTCCGGCGATTTTCTTTGCAAGGTATTCATTTATCGTATGCAATGCTTCTGCAAAATTCTTATAATCTTCTGTTCCATATGTAATCTCCGGATTCTCTGCCATACCATTTGCCAGTAATACAACTGAGTCGTTCGTAGAAGTATCTCCATCTACAGAGATCATGTTGTAAGTATCTCCGACATCTTCACTTAATGCTTTCTGAAGTGCATCCTTTGTGATCACAGCATCTGTTGTAATAAATGCAAGCATCGTGCACATATTCGGATGGATCATTCCAGATCCTTTTGCCATACCACCGATCGTAACAGTCTTTCCGCCAACTTCAATTGCAACGGCCAGTTCCTTTGGAAATGTATCGGTTGTCATAATTGCTTTGGCTGCTTCTGTACCATTTTCCAGTGTATCATTCTTCTTACCTGCCAGTACTTTGATTCCGGCTGTCAGTTTGTCAATCGGAATCTGCTTTCCGATCACTCCGGTTGAACCGATGAGGACACCATCTGCGGAAATATTCAGTGCTTTGGCTGCTGCATCTGCAGTATCTTTACAATATCCAAATCCCTCTGCTCCGGTGCAGGCATTGGCGATTCCCGAGTTCACAACTACCGCCTGTGCTTTTGCACCACTCTTTACGACCTGCTGATCCCATTTTACCGGTGCCGCTTTTACGACATTTGTTGTAAATGTTCCTGCTGCCACGCATGGAACCTGGCTGTATACCAGTGCCATATCTGTTCTGTCTTTATACTTGATTCCTGCTGCTGTACTTGCTGCTTCAAATCCTTTTGCTGCGGTCACTCCGCCTTTTACCTGTTTCATCTGTTCTTCCACCTTTCTTAATTCTCTTTTCTTATGTTTTGATAAATTCCTTTACTGGATAAACGCCGTGATATTTGCTTCATTCAGTGTAAAATCGTAATAATTCAGATCTTCCCTCTTTGTCCATCCTATTTCGTTCCAGAATGCATTGCCGATATCGTTCTGTGTGAATGCGATCAGGGATACTTTGTTGATGCCTTCTTTTTTCAGTGCCTCCATCGTAAATACTACCATGGCTTTTCCGATGCCTCTCATTCTGTGATTCACATCTACACACACATGATACAGACAGCCCCGTCTTCCATCATGCCCGCAGAGAATCGCTCCGACGATCTTCCCATCTTCTTCGGCAACTACGCTTGTTGTTGGATTTCTTTTTAAGAAACGTTCTATTCCTTCTTTTGAATCATCCACACTTCGTATTCCGAATCCTTTGATGCTCATCCACAGTGCGTGCACCTGGTCGAAATCTTCAATTGTCATTACTCTTATATTCATATGTATTATTTTTCTCCTCTGTCTGCATTTTCCGGTAAATCTACGGGAACATCGGTACCAGTTCCAGTCCTTCTGTCTCCGGAAGTCCGAACATCAGGTTCATGTTCTGTACTGCCTGTCCTGCCGCGCCTTTTACCAGGTTGTCGATTGCTCCCATCATGATGATGCGGTTCGTTCTTGAATCGATCTTGAAGTTGATGTCCACATAGTTACTTCCTTCTACCCATTTTGTCTCCGGACAAACATCTTTTTCAAGAACACGGACAAATTTCTCATCTTTATAATATTTATCATAGATTGCTTTCACTTCTTCGTATGTTACATCTTTTTTGAGTGTTGCATATTCCGTTGCCAGGATTCCTCTGTTCATCGGAACCAGATGTGGTGTGAAGTTGATCAGCACTTTCTCTCCGGATGCATATCCGAGCTGCTCCTCAATCTCCGGTGTGTGTCTGTGGCTTGCGACACCGTACGCTTTCATATTCTCATTCACTTCACAGAAAAGGTTCGGTACTTTTGCACCACGTCCTGCTCCGGATGTTCCCGATTTTGCATCCACGATCAGGGTATTCATATCAATGATTCCTTCTTTTGCCAGTGGATATGCGGTCAGGATGGAACATGTTGTATAGCATCCCGGATTGGCTACCAGTCTTGCATTCTTTACATCTTCTCTGTTGATCTCACAAAGCCCGTACACTGCTTCTTCAATATATTGTGGACTCTTATGCTCGATTCCATACCACTTTTCATATATAGCTACATCTTTGATACGATAGTCTGCACTTAAGTCGATGATCTTTGTCTCACTTAAAATCTTATCATTCATCATCGATGCACAGAAGCCTTGCGGCGTTGCTGTGAAGATTACATCTGCCTGTTTTGCAAGTTCTTCCATATTATCATCCAGACATGTTGCATCCACGATCTGGAACATATTCTGATATACATCTGCGTATTTTTTATCTATATAACTTCTGGAGCCGTACCATACGATCTCTGCGTCCTTGTGTCCGGTAAGGATTCTTACCAGTTCTCCTCCGGCATATCCGGTCGCTCCAATAATTCCAACTTTAATCATCTATATAACACCCTTTCCGATATTGAATTTTTATAAATTATTGTTCGTTTTATAGTACCCCAAATTCCTGTGATTGTCTAGTTAGATGGGATTGTTTTTCAAAAATCCATATATTTACTTTTGCGTTGTAAATCACGAACTTGCATAATTATACATCCACATTGCATATTATGCAAGCTTTTTCTTCAAATTGTATTGGGATTTAATTGGAATTTAATTTATTAACGTAGTTGGCCTCTCGATCCTTGAAGAAAACAGTATAAAGTGGTTCTGGTTCAGGTTCCATGCTCTAAGAAAAACTAAGAGAGCCAGAATCTCCTAAAAGCAAAGGAACTACGCTCAAACTCGGCGTTCGCCTCAAACACGTTCGCTTCGTTCCTTTAACGGAGATTCTGACTCTCTAACTTTTCCTAAGAGCATTCCACATTCACCAGAACCACTTTATACTGTTTTCTTCAAGTCGTGACTGGCAGCAGATGTTAATAAATGAAATGCCCGGAAGTGTAACCCGGTGGAGGCCACTACGGTTACGTATTTGCCATTTCATTCGTAAGGCATTTGATACACACGGAATAAAAATCATACAAACTCTGTCTCTATTGTCAGTGATATCTCATATTCCGAATACTGCTTCTTCATGTATTCTACAAAAGATTCCCTCAACTCTTCCCAGTCTCTGAGTGCATAGTCCACGATGAGATCACAGTAGAGTGTACCGGTCTCTTTGCTCAGATATAACGCATGAAAACTCTTCACGTGCTCATTTACGCGTACGAATTTCCCAATGTATCTGCGGATATCAACGATAGCCGCAGTATCTTCATCGACTGCATAGATTCCAAACACCATCGTCACATGATACTCTTCCATGATCCGAAGCTGCAATCTATGAATCTCTTCATAGACTTCTCCGATGCTTCTTTTATGATCGATCTCGATATTCACCGAACCTGAATAGCGGTCCGGTCCATAATCGTGCAGCATCATATCGATCGCACTGATCACTCCATCTGTTGCACGGATTTCTTTATAAAGCTTTCTCGCAAGTTCTTCTTTCCCTGAACGTCCGATCAGATCGGATGCCGTATTTTTAAGCGTGTCCACTCCGCTCTTTATCACGACAAAAGAAAATACAATACCTGCATAAGCATCCAGCGAGAAACCTGTAAATAAAAATATCACAGATGACAGGATTGTCAGACCTGAGAAATACGAATCATTTCTTCCATCTTCACCCACTGCCAGTAATACTTCTGATTCTACGGATTTTCCTACTTTTATCGTATACATTCCCAGAATAAATTTGGTTACGGCTGTTCCTGCAACAATCAGTACCGTCAGTATACTGACATTCATATCTGACGGATGAAGGATTCCTTCCACAGACTCCTTAAGCATCCCCAGTCCGGCATATAATATCAGGACACCGACCACCATACCTGTCAGATACTCTATTCTTCCATACCCAAACGGATGCTTTTCATCCGGATGTTTCCCGGAAAGTTTTGTCCCTATATAAGTCAGGAACGAAGATCCTGCATCCGTTGCATTATTGATACCTTCCGACACGATCGCAATGGACGATGCCAGTGTCCCGATCATTATTTTCACTGCTGCGATCAGTAAGTTCACTAATATTCCGATCACAGACGTTCTGATTATCCGTTCCTGACGGCTTGATTCATTCATAATACACCTGTTCCTTCTTTTTTTTCTGTATTTATGATAACATGCCGGCATTTCATTTACAAGATAACACAGAATGTTCGTTCCCTTACATTCTCCGGCATACAAAAGACGGCTTGATCTGTCCGAGAGCTCCGCCTCCGCCTGTTACCAGCATGATGATTCCGGCTGAAGCCATTCCTTTTTCCATCTCTGTAAGGGCTTCATGTCTGTCAAGGCTTCTTCCAAGTGTCAGAATTGCTACGATCAGTCCCAGTCCGACTGCTACGATCGGCTGACCGAGGAATACAAGTACATTCATGAATCCTTCTGAAGAGTTCTCTTCCCGTAAGGCAAAAAAGCTTTTTAAAGATCTTGACTGGATCATGGATTGTATGAAGAATGGCGATACTTCACGCATCTATGAGATTACATTGAAACATATGGAAACACCGCGTGATATCAATCTGGAAGATCTGTAAAAAAAACCGTGCAGCTAATTTCAACTGCACGGTTTTTCCATATATATTTCTTCTGTTTTCTTTGTATCTCCGATTGCACGGAAGCCATATTTTTCATAAAAGGCTTTTGCATCTTTTGTATGCAGCATTCCATACAGGTGCCCATTCTCTTTCATGATCCGATCCATCAAAATGGTTCCGAATCCCTGACTGCGGTACTTTTCTTCTATAACGAAATCCATCAGATAAAACGTCGTGACACCGTCTGTCAGAACCCTTGCAAATCCAATCTGTCTGTCTTTTCCGGCCATACTGCTTTCCTTGATTCTGCCTTCACCGGTGCCGGCTTTCAGAAACAGACCATATGGACAAGAATTCTCCATACTTTTCCGGATCATCTCTTCTGTTCTGTCTTCTGCCCATTCTGTACTCCGTAAGAGATCTGTCACTTCCGACAGATGCATATTCTCTATATCTTTTCTGATATAGTAAGACGATTCTCTGTCTTCTCCTTCTGCGGTGATCTTATCTTCCGATATCTGCCGAATCACTTCACGCAGCTTCGTAAGATATGGATCTGCCATACATTCTTTTTCCCCGTAAGTCATCTGAAGATCATATTCCAGCGGAAGCCAGGTTGCAATATCCGCCTCGTTATGCTGGATCAAAGTCTCCATCTTATCCAGAGCATGCACGATCTTCGCTTCCATTGTCTCTTCTCTTTCCAGTTCCCCGAACAATTCATCCAACTCCTGCCGCTCTTTTCCCGGAAGCATTGCGGTCAGCAGCGTGAGCGCATCTCCTTCTGTTTTCCGGTCGTCATCCGTCTTCACAAATGCCGGAATATCACCGGTTAGCGCTTCCCCCAGATCATGGAACAGGCACATCTTCATCACCTTATCCATGTCACAATCCGGAAATTCTTCTTTTACCAGCCACGCAAATACACATAGACGGTACGTGTGTTCTGCCACACTTTCCCGCCTGTGATCTGTCATTCTGGAATGGCGCATATTACATTTCAGGTGTTCTGCCACACCCATAAAGTCTAATAATGTTTCTGGTCTCATTCTTCCTCTACTCGTTCAGATATTCCAACAGGCCCTGATATTCTTTTTTCATTAATCTGTTTCCATGCATATAGAAATGCTGCAGCTTATCGTAATCCTTCTCCATACGTGATACGGTCGGAATCAGTGGACGGATCACAAAAATCTTCCCTTCTTCTTCCAACTTTTCGATCAGCTTCATCTGCCTGTTATATACCGCATTTCTTGTCATGATCGCACGTACCAGATTCGGATATTTTTTATAGGCTCTTTTATAAAGCTGTTCTGTTGCTTTTAGCGCTCTCTTCTTACGGTAACCCGGATTTCTCGTCAGCACTACAACAATCTTGTCATTCCCTTTTTCCAATGCATACTCGATCGGAATGGAGTCTGCAAGTCCCCCGTCCATATACGGAATTCCGTCTACATTTGCAATCGGTGCTGCAAGCGGCATACTGCTTGATGCACGGCAGATCTTCATCAGACGTTCCGGATCCTTATCTTCTGACAGATACTCTGCAGCTCCTGTGATGCAATTCGTAACAACCAGTTCGCATTCCATCTCGGATGCAAAATACGTCTCGAAATCAAATGGATAGATTTCATTCGGAAATTTATCAAACAACATATCCATATCCATCAGTGCTTTTTCTTTCAATGTCTTCTTCAATCCGTATACATAATCATATTCTTTCTCACGGTGGATCACGCATTCCCGGCTCCGTCCAGCCTGTTTTGATACATAATCAACTGCATTGCAGGCACCTGCAGATACACCGATCACATTGGACATATACAGTTCTTTTCCCATCAGATAATCAAGGACTCCCGATGTAAATACTCCGCGATTGGCTCCGCCTTCCAATACTAATGTTGCTTTTATCATAAACTTCATACCTCTCTTTTGCTTTCTATTCTTCGTAGTTACCATTATATACCCTTTTTCATAGAAGGAAAAGAGGAACTTCCCTTGCTATTTTCCCATATATTTGATACTATATGCTAGTCGGCGTCTGCAAATCCGGACGCAGTCACTATCAACAGAGATTCAAACGACAAGGAGAATATAAACCAATATGATTAGTACAAGTAATGTAACATTACGGGTTGGTAAAAAAGCCCTGTTCGAAGATGTTAATATTAAATTTACAGAAGGAAACTGTTACGGTCTGATCGGAGCAAACGGTGCAGGTAAATCTACATTTTTAAAAATCCTGTCCGGACAGCTTGAACCAACGAACGGTGAAGTTATCATCACACCAGGTGAACGTCTTTCTTTCCTGCAGCAGGATCATTTCAAATACGACGAATATCCGGTTCTGGATACCGTTATGATGGGAAATGCAAGACTGTATGAGATCATGAAAGAAAAAGAAGCCATCTATGCAAAAGAAGATTTCACCGATGAAGACGGTATGAAAGCCAGCGAACTGGAAGGTGAATTCGCAGCCATGAACGGATGGGAAGCGGAATCTGATGCTGCCACATTATTAAATGGTCTTGGAATTCCGGTTGAAATGCATTATGAAATGATGAAGAACTTAAATGGTCCGGAGAAGGTTAAGGTCCTGCTTGCACAGGCACTGTTCGGTAATCCGGACATTCTGCTCCTTGACGAGCCTACTAACCACTTAGACCTCGATGCGATCGCATGGCTGGAAGAATTCTTGATCAACTTTGACAATACCGTCATCGTTGTATCCCATGACCGTTACTTCCTGAATAAGGTCTGCACACAGATCGCCGATATCGATTATGGTAAGATCAAGCTCTATGCCGGTAACTATGACTTCTGGTATGAGTCAAGCCAGCTTCTGATCCGTCAGATGAAAGAAGCCAATAAGAAAAAAGAAGAAAAGATCAAAGAGTTACAGGAATTCATCTCACGTTTCAGTGCCAATGCTTCAAAGTCTAAACAGGCTACTTCCAGAAAACGTGCCCTGGAGAAGATTCAGCTTGATGACATCCAGCCATCCAGCCGTAAATATCCTTACATCGACTTCCGTC
>ERZ506999.395-NODE-395-length-20001-cov-5.733430_pt1 | contig 20001 bp, 15 predicted proteins | sample MGYA00512881_ERZ506999 | MGnify/ENA metagenome assembly ERZ506999
CCGCCGGTTCTTAGAAGGCAGGAACGACTGTTAGTCGTGACTGGCTTCTTAGTACCGTTGCGAGTGACACGTAGCGGAAGCGTGTTTTCGTTGATCTTGTTAACTTTTCGTAATATTCATAACGTAAAATTGAGGTTCGCAAATATCTAATAATTATAAAGAAAAGAGGAGAGAAACATGGAGATTTTAAAGTCAGCAGTTATTTTAGTGATCGGATTTGTATTGCTTATCAAAGGAGCAGATTATTTCGTAGAGGGAAGTTCCTCCGTGGCGAAAAAGTTTAAAGTCCCATCTTTGATCATCGGTATGACGATCGTGGCAATGGGAACAAGCTTACCGGAGCTTGCGGTCAGTGTTACCGCAGCCATGGCAGGGAACAATACACTCGCAGTCAGCAATGTGGCAGGATCCAATATTTTTAATCTGATGGTAGTCTGCGGTGCCTGTGCACTGTTTGCACCACTTGCCATTGAAAAGAATACATTAATGAAAGAGTTTCCGTTTTCGATTCTCTGTGCCGGTCTGCTTGTAGTTATGGGATATCTTGGAATGTCGTTAGGCCGCGTAGATGGTGTGATCCTGCTTGTGATTTTTGCCGTATACCTGTTCTGGATGATACAGTCTGCGAAAAAAGCAAGGACATCCGGTGATAAACTGGAAGCAGAAGAGGAGGCACTTGCCGAGGAAGAGATCAAAATCCTTCCGATGTGGAAATGCATGGTTTTTATTATTGGTGGAATGATCGCAATAAAGTTCGGCGGTGACTTTGTAGTCGATGGCGCATCTGCGATCGCAGCAGGATTCGGCTTAAGCCAGACACTGATCGGTCTTACAATCGTGGCACTTGGAACCAGCCTTCCGGAGTTAGTGACTTCTATTGTAGCTGCAAGAAAAGACGAAGTGGATATGGCACTCGGTAACGTGATCGGTTCCAACATTTTTAATATTTTACTGATCCTTGGTGTTGCAGCTGCGATCAGCCCGATCGCATTCCTCATGGAGAATATCATTGATATTATCATCCTGATCATCATGAGTGTGGTTGTATGGGGATTTGCATGGACATCCAGAAAAATCAACCGCACAGAAGGTATTATCATGCTTCTTATGTATGCGGTTTATATGGTGTATATCTGCATGCGGTAAAAGAAATAAAACGTCTTGACACAAACAGTAAAGAACAGTAAAATTATTGCAAAACAGTAAAAGACAGTAAAGAACAGTAAAACAATACAAGGACAGTAAACAAGAGTAAAGAACAGTAAAACTAAAGGGGCATATATGCAGAATCCATTTACGCTTACATTCGGAAAAAGTCCGCTCGAACCGGTGGAACGGCCGGTGCAGACAAATGAGATCGTGGATGCATTTACAGCAGAGTCTGTCAATCAGCAGATGTTTATTATCACAGGGGTACGTGGTTCAGGGAAAACCGTGATGATGACCGAGATCGCCAGAAGATTACGGGAGAAAGAAAACTGGGTAGTAATAGAACTCAATCCTTCTACGGATTTGTTACAGGCAATGCTGGCAAAATTAAATAGCAATAAAGTCTGTGCAGCAATTATAAAATCGGCAAAGATTGATCTTTCTTTTTTTGGTTTTGGGGTAGCAATCGAAGGAGTACCGGCGATCACAGATGCGGAGACTGCGATTATTACAATCTTAGAGAAAATGAAAAAGAGCGGGAAGAGACTGCTTGTTACCATTGACGAGGTCACAAACAACGATTTTATGAAAGTTTTTGCGGGATCCTTCCAGATCTTTGTGCGGCAGGATCTGCCAGTATTTTTGTTGGCAACAGGGTTATATGAGAATATCGATGAATTGCAAAATGAGAAAAACCTTACCTTTTTATACCGGGCACCTAAGATCCAGTTAAAGCCATTGAATCAGCTGGCGATCATCAATAAATATAAGAATATTTTTGGCACAGACCGTGATACGGCAGAAAAGATGGCGGAACTCACAAAAGGGTATCCATTTGCATTTCAGGTACTCGGTTATCTGACATGGAATCACAGTGGTCATTATGAGGTAGTAATAGATGAGTATGAACAGTATTTGAGTGAGTTTGTATACGATAAAATATGGTCAGAGTTATCGCAGAAGGATCGCATTGTGGCAAGGGGAATTGCCGAGACGGAAAGCGGAAAAATCAAAGAGATCCGGGAACATCTTGGCATGGAGACAAACGAGTTTAATCCCTACCGGAAAAGACTGATAAAAAAAGGAATCGTTTCCGGCGAGACCAGAGGGTATGTATTTTTTACACTGCCGCTTTTCGAGAGATATGTGATTGATAATTCATGAGTGAAAACAGGCGAATACAATTCAGGCATTATGTCGTCCCCATATTGTGTACACCGTGGAAAAAGCGTATAATACAAAGCACGAAATGGAAAGATATTATATACGGATGGAGGTAGTCATTATGTCATTTTTTGATGAGATGAAAGAGTCATTGGTATCAGCAGGAAAAGATGTATCCCAGAAGGCGAAGGAAGTATCCGGTGTTGCCAAGTTAAAATTAGACGTAAAGTCCAAAGAGGATTATGTAGAAAAACAGTATGCAGAACTGGGACGTACTTATTTTGATGCACACAGAGATGATGAGGAAAATGCCGAAAATGAACAGTTCAAAGTGATCAAAGAGGCATTGGCAGAGATCGAGCGCATGAAAACGGAGATCTTAAATCTTCAGGGTGCAGCAGAATGTCCAAACTGTGGAGCAAGAATGCCACAGGGAGCATCTTTCTGCAGCAGTTGTGGAACAAAAATGGCAGAGCCGGAGCATTTTACAGGCGAAGTTGTTGATGATGAGAAATTTGATGAATAAAGAAATTCATATCATTCGTTTACAGATAAGCGATGCGCAGAAAATGTAAAATTAAATGCAATAGCACGGAAACACCGAAAAATCAATGTATTCATTGACTTTTCAGTATTTCCGTGCTATTTTATGTGATAGGCGTTCAGCGTCTGATGTAACAGGACGCGATAATGCATACAATTATTTTAATATAAAACAAAACACAATGAAAAAGAGAGTACATGAAATGGAACTCAACAGATCATCTGTACAGATGGTCTTAGCAGAGAGGTTCCCGGGATATAGCAGGGCATCTGATTTTAATTCAGTAATATCAGATCCGCAGGATATCATGGTGCGAGGGAATGAGGAAAGCTTCATGGAACATGGCTTTGGAGTGGCAGGACTGAACGGATGCAGGAGCATCATGTGTGCGATAAGTTCTGACGGGACCGCCTGTTATAGCGGAGATGTTTTTGACAGAGACAGGAAATGGACTGGCAGAGAGTGTGCCGGCGGACAGAGTACGGTCAAAGACATATTGAGGTCTGTACTGTGAGGTACAGATGAACTGAAGTGGTAACACGGAAACAACCCGTCTTCTAAGAGATTAGAGGATGGGATTTTTATTTTAAGGAAAGAGGTAGAGAGAATGAGCAATAAAGGAAAGTATTATATGACAACAGCGATTGCCTATACATCGGGCAAACCGCATATCGGAAATACTTACGAGATCGTACTTGCAGATGCGATCGCCAGATATAAGAGAGCAGAAGGTTATGATGTATATTTCCAGACAGGAACTGACGAGCACGGACAGAAGATTCAGGAAAAAGCAGAGGCAGCAGGTATTACACCAAAGGAATTCGTAGATGGAGTTGCAGGAGAGGTAAAAGCAATCTGGGATCTGATGAACACATCCTATGATAACTTTGTTCGTACTACAGATGCCGATCACGAGAAATGCGTAAAGAAAATCTTCAAAAAATTATACGATCAGGGAGATATCTACAAAGGAGCTTACGAGGGACTTTACTGTACACCATGTGAATCCTTCTGGACGGAGTCCCAGCTTGTAGACGGCAAATGCCCGGACTGTGGACGTGAAGTAAAACCGGCAAAAGAGGAAGCTTACTTCTTTAAAATGAGCAAATATGCAGACCGTCTGATCGAGCATATTAACACACATCCGGAATTTATCCAGCCGGTATCCCGCAAGAACGAGATGATGAACAACTTCCTTCTTCCGGGATTACAGGATTTATGCGTATCCAGAACATCCTTCAGCTGGGGAATCCCGGTAGATTTTGATCCGAAACATGTTGTTTATGTATGGCTTGACGCACTGACCAACTACATTACAAAAATTGGTTATGACCCGGATGGTTCTTCTGAGTTGTTTCGGAAAAACTGGCCTGCAGATTTACACTTAATTGGAAAGGATATCGTCCGTTTCCATACGATTTACTGGCCGATCTTCTTAATGGCATTGGATCTGCCATTGCCAAAACAGGTGTTTGGCCATCCATGGCTTTTACAGGGCGGCGATAAGATGAGCAAATCCAAAGGAAACGTGATCTATGCAGACGATATGGTAAGACTGTTCGGCGTAGACGCAACCCGTTACTTCGTACTTCATGAGATGCCATTTGAAAATGACGGTGTCATCACATGGGAATTGGTAATTGAGAGATTCAACTCTGATCTTGCCAACATTTTAGGAAATCTTGTAAACAGAACCATCTCCATGAGCAACAAATATTTTGATGGTGTTGTGAGAAAAACAGGCGTGACTGCAGAAGTCGATGAGGATTTAAAGGCTGTCGTTACCGGAACCAGAGATAAAGTACAGGAGAAAATGGACAAACTCCGTGTGGCAGATGCGATCACCGCTGTATTTGACCTGTTCCGCCGCTGCAACAAATACATCGACGAGACGACTCCATGGGTGCTTGCAAAAGATGAGGCAGACCATGACCGTCTTGCAGAGGTATTATATAATCTGACAGAGTCCATCACGATCGGAGCAGGATTACTGCACAGCTTCCTGCCGGAGACAGCAGAGAAGATCGTAAACCAGCTGAATACTACATTGCGCGATTATGACGATCTGGACAAATTCGGACTTTATGAGAGTGGAAGCAGAGTGACAGATACACCGGAAATCTTATTTGCACGTCTGGATGCAAAAGAGGTTATGCCGAAAGTGGAGGAGATCAAAGCAGCCCAGAAAGCAGAGTTTGAGGCAGAACAGAAGAAACTTGCCGGAGAAACGGAAACAGCAGAAGAAGCGGAAGAATCCGCAATTGACATTGAACCGAAAGCGGAGATTGAGTATGATGATTTTATGAAGATGCAGTTTCAGGTAGGAGAGATCATTGCCTGCGAAGCAGTTCCAAAATCAAAGAAATTACTCTGCTCACAGGTGAAGATCGGAAGTCAGGTAAAACAGATCGTTTCCGGTATCCGCAAGCATTACACACCGGAAGAGATGGTTGGCAAAAAAGTCATGGTATTAGTGAACTTAAAACCGGCAAAACTTGCAGGTGTAGTCTCAGAGGGTATGTTACTCTGCGCAGAGGATGAGAACGGGGAACTTGCATTGATGGTTCCGGAGAAAAAGATGCCAAGCGGAGCAGAGATCTGCTAGAAAAACAGAAATTAAGACACAATTAAGATTTCTCTACTATTAAAATACTTTTTTAACTGCTAAAATAAAACTGTTCAGGCTGATAAACGCCGGACAGTTTTATTTTATTCATGTTTGTAGCAATGGACAGGTTTGTCCGTAAAGCGGGAGACAGGCTGTTGAAAGAAAAATATTGGGAGGATAGGACATGCAGACCATTTTAGTGTGTGATGATGATAAAGAGATTGTGGAAGCAATCGAGATCTATTTACAGCAGGAAGGATTTCACGTGTTAAAGGCATATGATGGGGAGGAGGCACTGGAGATACTGAAAAACAATGAAGTACATCTTCTGATCATGGATGTCATGATGCCGAAGTTGGACGGAATCCGTGCAACCCTGAAAATCCGTGAGAACAGCAGTATTCCGATCATCATTTTGTCAGCAAAAACAGAGGACTCAGACAAGATCTTAGGACTGAATATCGGGGCGGACGATTATGTGGAGAAACCGTTCAATCCGCTGGAACTGGTGGCAAGGGTGAAATCCCAGCTCCGCCGCTATACGCAGCTTGGAAATGCAGCAGAATCCGGTGACAGTATTTATACGGTTGGAGGTTTAAGCATCAATGACGATCTGAAAGAAGTGACGGTGGATGGTGAAGTAGTGAAGCTTACGCCGATTGAGTATAATATTCTTTTACTGTTAGTAAAGAACCAGGGAAAAGTATTTTCTATCAACCAGATTTATGAGAGCATCTGGAATGAGGATGCGATCGGAGCGGATAATACAGTGGCAGTACACATCCGCCATATTCGCGAGAAGATAGAGATTAATCCAAAAGAACCCCGCTATCTGAAAGTTGTATGGGGTGTTGGTTACAAAATTGATAAGAATTAAGAGTTAAGGAGCAATTATGGAGAGCCATCCTTATTCCTACGGAACAAAACTGACGGGTCTGATCCTGCATCTGTTTTTTACAGTGGTTTTAACGATAGCAGTATTTTTGCTGGCATCCATGCTTAGTAAAAATATTTTTGAGTTGTCAGACGTTGGAACAGAACAGTTTCTGGATTCCGGGTATTACACAAAATGTATTGAAAAAAAATGTGATGACCTGAGCGATTACCTGCGTCTGCTGATCAAAGGTGAAAGCCGTACTTCAGAGGAGAACAGGCGTTATCTGCAATACACCAATGAGTTTAAGAGTGGTGAGAGTAATTTCTGCTATTGGTACAGGATTGGTGAGGCGTGGTACACAAATCAGCCGGACACGAAGGAAGGACAGGAGTTTGACGTGGAAGCTGTGCTGATGGAGGCGAAGACCATGGGAAATTACCTGATCTATGATCTTGTGGACAAAGAATTTGGCACTGACATTAACGGCATGGCAGACTACTTCTTTGGCGGCGGAAATCAGATGCTCTGGCCTGCAGATGACATGACACTGATCATCGGGATCGATACGGAGCTGTCTGCAGAAGATGATATTTATGAGGCATCCCGGGAGTACGAACAGCTTCATCCATGGATCAAAGTCTGTATTTTCTGTGGTCTGGTCAGTCTGATGGGATGGATCATCTCGCTGGTTTATCTGACTTTGGCAACCGGACGCCGCACAGGTGAGGAGAAAATCCATCTGAATCCGATCGATAAGATCAAGACGGAGATCCTGGTGGCAGCTTTTATTTTTATGATGGCAGAGCTTGTGATCCTCATTACAAAAGTAAACAGTGAGGAATGGGCTGTTTATGGGATCATTGTAGCATCGGGAACCGTGAGTCTTGTGATCGACGGATTATTCCTGATCTTTTATCTGAGCATGGTGCGCAGAATGAAAGCGGAGATGCTCTGGGAGACAAGCGTTGCGTGCTGGCTCGAAAGTGGCATCCGCAAAGTATTTGCCAGACAGAAAACAACGGTGCGTGTGCTGCTGCTTTTTGCGGGACACATGGCTGTCTGCTTCGTATTGGCGGTCGGTGCATTTTATTATCAGAGCATGATTGCACTGGTGCTGCTGCTCTTATTTTCATCGGGAGAGTGTTACATGATCCTGCGAAAGGCAGTGGAGCAGTATCAGATCCGGCTGGGTGTGGAGAAGATCAGGGATGGAGCGCTTTCCGGGAAAATTGACATTGAACAGTTGCACGGCGAGGAGAAAAGTCTTGCGGAGGCGATCAATAACATTGGAGAAGGTCTTTTACATGCAGTGGATGACAGCACCAAAAATGAACGCATGAAGGCAGATCTTATCACAAATGTATCTCATGATATCAAAACACCACTGACATCAATTATTAATTATGTAAACCTGATGAAGCTGGAAAAAATTGATAATGAGCGTGTGCAGGGATATATTAAGATTCTGGATGAAAAATCACAGCGGTTAAAGCAGCTTACAGCGGATCTTGTGGAGGCATCTAAGATCAGTTCCGGTAATGTGAAACTTGACATGCAGGTCATTGATCTTGTAGAACTTGTCTATCAGACGAGTGGAGAGTTTAATGAAAAGTTTGAGCAGAAGGAGCTTACGATTGTAACAAAACTTCCAAAAACAGCCGTGCTCATCCGCGCAGATGGCAGACAGCTTTACCGCGTGATCGAAAATCTTTATAATAATGTTGCAAAGTATGCACTGGAAAAAACAAGGGTGTATGTGGATATTGCATATGTGGAAGAAAAGGTTGTCTTTTCCATTAAGAATGTATCAGAACATTCCCTTGCAAGGGAGAACAGCAATGCCGGAGATCTGACGGAACGTTTTATCCGCGGGGATTCGTCGAGAACGACCGAGGGAAGTGGTCTGGGACTTTCCATCGCAAAGAGCCTTACGGTTTTAATGGGTGGAGTGTTTGACATTAAGGTGGATGGTGATCTGTTTAAGGCATCTATTACATTCCCACAATATGTAGACGAGAACAGCAGTAATCCGAAAATGGAAGAGCCGGCAAGCGAAGATGATTACGAGATTGAAGAATTAGAACCAGAGGAGAGAACAGAGAAAGAATGATAAAAGCAGTTATTTTTGACATGGATGGCGTGCTAATTGACACAGAAAAATGGTTGAATATATACTGGCAGCAGGCGGCAAAAGAGGCGGGATTTCATTTTACCAGAGAGCATGGACTTGCAATCCGCAGCCTTGCAACAAAGTATACAGGACCTTATCTGCAAAAGATATTTGGACCGGAATTTGATTATGAAGCGATCCGGGCGAGACGCAAACAGCTCATGAAAGAACATATTGAGAAAAATGGGATTGAGAAAAAGCCGGATGTGGATGAAATCCTGGATTATCTCCGCTCAAAGAACATCAAGACTGCCGTTGCAACAGCAACGGATCCGGAACGTACAAAACAGTATCTCACACAGATTGGTATCTACGATAAATTTGATCAGCTTGTGAGCGCCACAACCGTAGAGAACGGAAAACCGGAGCCTGACGTGTACCTTTATGCATGTGAGCAGATTGGGGAGAAACCAAAGGATTGCATTGCGGTGGAAGATTCGCCAAATGGAATCTTATCTGCATACCGCGCAGGGCTTTCTGTTGTGATGGTGCCGGATCTCGCAGAACCGGACGAGGAGACAGCAAAACTTCTGTATGCAAAATTTGATACACTCGCCGGATTGAAAACAATCATTTAGAAGAGAAAGAACTTTGGGGATTCCCGGAGTTCTTTTTTAAATGCATAAAACAATTGATTTATTAATTTAGTGTATGAAAGTCTTGATTTTTACAGGGAGTATCTTTATAATTCATATAAAAGCGCGAAAGACGAGTTGAGTTAGAAAGCTTCGCCGGAGATTGGGATGGAGGAACGTATGAAATTATATGATAGTGGCGTTTACCTTGTAAACGGAAAAGAAATTATGACGGACGCAGCAGAGGTACAGCAGAAGACCGGAAAAGCTGTCACAAAAGAGCAGGCTGCCGAAAATACCATCGCTTATGGTATTTTGAAAAAACATAATACTTCAGGAAACATGGACAAGCTTCAGGTTAGATTTGACAAGCTTACCTCACATGATATTACATTCGTAGGAATCATTCAGACCGCAAGAGCATCTGGCTTAGAGCGTTTTCCAATGCCATACGTCCTGACAAACTGCCATAACAGTTTATGTGCAGTCGGTGGTACGATCAACGAAGATGACCACATGTTTGGACTTACCTGTGCAAAAAAATACGGTGGAGTTTATGTTCCACCGCATCAGGCAGTGATCCATCAGTTTGCAAGAGAGATGTTAGCAGAGAGCGGAGCCATGATCTTAGGATCTGATTCCCATACCCGCTACGGTGCATTGGGAACCATGGCAGTCGGCGAAGGCGGACCGGAGCTTGTAAAACAGTTACTGAACAAAACATACGATATTGATATGCCGGGCGTTGTAGGTGTTTACCTGACCGGAACACCACAGAAAGGGGTTGGACCTCAGGACGTTGCCCTTGCCATTATCGGTGAAGTGTTTGATAAAGGTTATGTGAAGAATAAAGTCATGGAATTTGTGGGACCGGGTGTGTCGAACTTAAGCGTTGATTTCCGTATCGGCGTGGACGTTATGACGACCGAGACGACCTGCCTTTCCTCTATCTGGAGAACCGATGAAAAGGTACAGGATTTCTATGCGATCCATGGAAGACCGCAGGCATACAAAGAGCTGAATCCGGGGGATGTGGCTTACTATGATGGAATGATCGAGATTGACCTCGGTCAGATCAAACCAATGATCGCAATGCCATTCCATCCAAGCAACACTTATACCATCGAAGAGCTGAATGCAAATCTGATGGATATTCTGGACGACTGCGAGAAACGTGCAGAAGTCAGCTTCGACGGAGCTGTAAAATTAGATTTAAAGAGCAAAGTAAGAAACGGAAAGCTTTATGTAGATCAGGGAATTATTGCGGGCTGTGCCGGCGGTGGATTTGAAAATATCTGTGATGCCGCAGACATTTTAAAAGGTGCGAGCATCGGACCGGATGAGTTTACATTGAGCGTATATCCGGCAAGTACCCCGATTTACATGGAACTTGTAAAAAATGGTGCAGTGGCAAGCCTCATGGAGACAGGAGCGATCGTCAAAACAGCGTTCTGCGGTCCTTGCTTTGGTGCCGGAGATACTCCTGCAAATAACGCATTCTCTATCCGTCACTCCACAAGAAACTTCCCGAACCGCGAAGGTTCCAAGGTCCAGAAGGGACAGGTTGCATCCGTTGCGCTTATGGATGCAAGATCCATTGCAGCAACTGCAGCAAATAAGGGATATTTGACCGCAGCTACCGATCTGGATGTAAATTATACAAAACCGAAATACTTCTTCGACAGCAGGATATACGAGAATCGCGTCTTTGACAGCAAGGGAGTGGCTGATCCAGGTGTGGAGATCCAGTTTGGACCAAATATCAAAGACTGGCCGGCAATGAGTGCATTACCGGAGCATATGGTATTAAAGGTTGTTTCAGAGATCCATGATCCGGTTACGACAACTGACGAGTTGATCCCATCCGGAGAGACTTCCTCCTTCCGATCCAATCCGCTTGGACTGGCAGAGTTTGCACTTTCCAGAAAAGATCCGCTCTATGTGGGACGTGCAAAAGAGATCCAGAAAGCAGAGAAGGCAGTGGAAGCCGGAGAGTGTCCGGTTGAGGCTGTACCGGAATTGCAGGCAGTGATCGATACGATCAAGACGGTTTATCCTGATTTTGGTGAGAAAGCGAGAAAAGAGAAAGGCTATGCAGGATTTGGAAGTACCATTTTTGCAGTGAAACCGGGGGACGGTTCTGCGCGTGAGCAGGCTGCTTCCTGCCAGAAGGTACTCGGAGGCTGGGCGAACATTGCGAATGAGTATGCAACCAAACGTTATCGTTCCAATCTGATCAACTGGGGTATGCTGCCATTTATTATCGGAAAGGGTGATCTTCCATTTGAAAATCTGGATTATCTCTTTATTCCGGAAATCAGAAAAGCTGTTGAGGACAAGCAGTCTGAAATTCAGGCTTACGCAGTGAAAGACGGCGCATTAAAACCATTCAGCCTTCATATGGATGCCCTGACGGATGATGAGCGGGAGATCATTTTAAAAGGCTGTCTCATCAATTACTACCGTGGTTAATTTAAAAATCTAAAAAGATGATAAAAACAGAGGTCTGCTTAGTGACAGACCTCTGTTTTTGCGTTAGAATGAGAGTATAAATTACGCTTAGAAGCGCATGTTTGCACAAGTCGTTTCCGGCAGAAAAAGGAGAGCTTAAGTTGGAAGAACTAAAACAAAACGAACAGATACAGACACCGAAGACAAAAAAGACAGATGAATTTCATTTGAAACAGATCACGATCATAGCGCTTGCTATTTTTATCACATTCTGTTGCTGCATTTTATTTTTCTTTGTCATATACCGTTATAATGGGTTTACAGATTTCTGGAAGAAACTGACATATATTTTACAGCCGGTCATTATCGGACTGGTTGTGGCATATCTTCTGAATCCGTTGATGAAACTCATAGATGGAAAGTTATTTTCCCTGTTTAAAGGAAAGATGAAGAGTGAGAAAAAAGCGAAAAAAATATCAAGAGGGCTGGCAATCGCAGGTGCACTGCTGTTTTTGGTAGGCATCATTGTCCTGCTGATCGCTGCGATCGTTCCATCCATCATCCAGAGCATACAGGGCATCATATCCACACTCCCTGCTGAGGTGCGTTCGCTTGTTGACTGGATCAATGATATCGCCAAGGGAGACAGCCAGATAGCGGACATTGCGGAAGAAGTAATCACACAGGCGGGTAACTTCTTTGAAAATTGGATGAAAAACACGCTGCTTCCACAGGCAGAAGTCTATATCTCTTCCATTACCAGCGGAGTGATCACCGGAGTAAAATTTGTGATCAATATTCTGGTCGGACTTATCATCTCTGTGTATGTTATGGCGAGTCAGGAAAAGTTTGCAGGTCAGGCGAAGAAAATCATTTATGCTATTTTTAAACCGGTCAGAGCCAATGTTGTAGTAGAGACTGTGCGGAAGAGCAACGAGATCTTTGGCGGATTTATCAGTGGAAAAATTTTAGATTCTGCCATTATCGGTGTGATTGCCTATATCGTGCTTGCAATCATGAAAATGCCGGATACCATGCTGGTGGCTGTGATCATTGGTGTGACCAATATTATTCCGTTTTTTGGACCTTTTATCGGGGCGATCCCATCCTTTATCATTATTGTTTTACAGAATCCGGTACAGGGATTATATTTCCTGATTTTTGTTATCATTTTACAGCAGGTAGACGGAAATATTATCGGACCGAAGATCCTCGGAGATTCCACCGGGCTTTCCTCTTTCTGGGTTGTATTTGCCATTCTCGTATTTGGCGGTCTGTGGGGCTTTCCTGGAATGCTGCTTGGTGTGCCGATCATGGCAGTGATTTATTATATTGTTTCCAATGTTGTCACATATTCCCTGAAAAAGCGTGGGATCCCGGCAACGGAGATAGATTATGTCAACCTTGACCGCATCGATAAGCACACCAATCAGCCGGTTTATGAGACCACGGAAAAGAATAAAAAACAGGATGAAAAATCGGCAGGGGAAGCATGATAATTTTTGACATCTAATTGTGCCTATGATAAACTAAAAGGTATCATAGACAAAGTGAAAAAGGTAATGGATCATTACGTGAAATGCACAGTTTGAGGTGGCAGAATTGGATAAATATGAATATAAATTAAAGCTGGATCAGATGAAATCACTCACAGCCGAGGGGAAATACGAAGAGGCGGCTGAGATCGCGGATACCATCAACTGGCGTAAGATAAAGAACATTAACGCTCTGGTAAAAGTAGGAGAGATCTACGAGAAAGTAGGGCGTTATGATGAGAGCAAGGATGTTTTGCTGACGGCTTATGACAAGTCGCCGATCGGCAGAATGATCATTTATCGTCTTGCAGAGGTTGCAGTCAGGACAAAGAGTTTTGATGAGGCAAAAGAGTATTATCAGGAGTTTGTGGAGATCGCACCTCATGATAATTTAAAATACGTGTTAAAGTATGAGATAAGCAAAGCGCAGGGTGCAGATATCGGCACCCTTATTGGCATTTTAGAAGAACTCAAAGAGCAGGAGTATTCAGAAGAGTGGGCATATGAGCTTGCATATCTGTACCATAAAGCCGGTATGAGCGAGAAATGTATCGATGCCTGTGACGAACTGATCTTATGGTTTGGTGACGGTCCATATGTGGAACGTGCATTAGAATTAAAGATGCTGTACCAGCCACTGACAAAACAGCAGGAAGACAAGTACCGCACATTCCGTCAGAGACATGACGGCGTTGTAGAAGTGAGACCGGAAGATCCGTTAGAATCCGGGGAGATCATACCGGAACCGGTGCAGATCAAAGATGTGAAGATGTCTGCGGAACGCTTTAACACACAGAACCTGCAGGAAGAACTTCAGAGAAGTATGCAGGAGATCATGAATGCCACGGAAAAAGAGGCAGTCAATGATACGATGGATAACATTAAGAAACTAGTAGAGGATATTCCGTATCTCCAGATTCCATCCGAGAAAGAAGAAGAGCCGCAGGAAGAAGAGGTTTACCAGCATATTGAGACAGATGAGGAGATTGACAATTCTTTAAAATCCAATTTCCAGGAGATGTTAGTGGATGAGGATGGACAGATGAGCCTTTATATGCAGGGAGGCAGAGTGGCAGAGCCGCAGGTATCCGGACAGATGAGCATTGAGGATGTGCTTGCTGAATGGGAAAAGACCAAGCGTGCCGCAGAGGCAGCCTTGCAGGAAGCAGAGCAGAGAAAACTCGAGTCTGCAAAGGCGAGAGCACTTCAGGAAGCGGAAGAACTGCTGGGGCGGCTTGCGGATGTCATTCCAATGCTTGATTCCGGCTTGACGCCGAAGGATCTTCTGGATCAGAAATACTTAAGCAAAGACGGACAGCCGAACGACAGTGCAGTCTCCATGGTTACGAACATGAACCAGTTTTTACAGCAGGAGATCGACCGCCTCAGCGATGAAAATGCACAGATGGATGAACAGCTCGCAGCTGTCGGGGCATCTCCGGTTGGAGATTACATGGCAAACGCCGGTGTGGCTGCGGAAGATGCAGCACAGAACGTTGTGGCAGCCGGTGTACAGGAATTAATGGCAGAGGAAGAACTTCCGGAAATCGCAATGCCGGAAGGATTGGATGATATTGACAATCAGTGGGAGGATGAGGACTTCGAGGAGCTGGATGCAGAAGTTCCACAGGAGAATGCCGCATCCCTTGCAGAACACACAGCAGAGCAGACCAAACCGGAAGCGTTAGCAGAAGCGGACGACACAATGGAGGCAGGCACATCTGCGGAAGATGTGGAAGCAGCTATTTTAGCAGAGACTGCCCGCCAGATGGCAAAAGAATCAGTGGAAAAAGAAGAATTACCGGAGATTGAGCTGCCAGGGGACTTAGACCTTGGAAAAGAGGAAACAGCAGAAGAGATTCTTCCTGCCATTGCGGAACCGGAGGCATTTGAAGTTCCGGATACGATCAGTAAGCTTTCCAAAGAATTAAGAGAAATCTTTACATATTTTGTTCCGATCACGGGTATGGAAGAACAGCTCTGTCAGGCACTTACAGGTGCATCCCAGCATCTGGCGAAGGGAGCGACAGCTGGAACCGGAAATATGATCATACAGGGCGGTTCCGGAAGCGGTAAGACAGTGCTTGCGACGAGTATGATCAAGGCATTACAGAAAGAAACCGGAAAGCCGAATGGCAAGATCGGCAAGATCGAAGCATCTGTCCTCAATCAGAAGGATGTTGCAGCATTGCTGAAAAAAGTAGCCGGTGGCTGTCTGATCATCGAAAAAGCCGGAGATCTGTCCCGCGAGACAGCGTTAAAACTTTCTCTTTTATTAGAACAGGATACAAGTGGAGTGCTTGTGATCATTGAGGATACAAAACACGGAATCCAGAAGGCTTTATCCAGAGATGATGGATTTGCAGCGAAGTTTTCTGAGAAGATCAATATCCCTATTTTTACCAGTGATGAGCTGGTTTCGTTTGCAAAATCTTACGCAAATGAATTGGGATATACCATTGATGAGATGGGTGTGCTGGCGCTGTATAACAGCATCAGTAATATTGAGCACGCTGACAGGGAGACAACCCTGACAGAGGTAAAAGAGATCGTCGATAAAGCAGTAGCACATTCAGAAAAGGGTGGTTTGAAAAAGGCGTTCAGCATTATCACATCCAGAAGATATGATGAGGATGATTACATTATCTTACGGGAGAAAGATTTTGACTAAAGAAGAAAACCACAGTGAGTCTGCGGTTTAGAGATAGAAGTGAAGAGGGGTAGGGATTATGGCGAATTTTACTGAATTAGACCGCTATCTGTTCGGTCAGGCGACACATTACGATATTTATCGGAAGCTGGGGGCACATTTTGCAGAGGTAAAGGGAGTAAAGGGAGTATACTTCGACCTGTGGGCACCGAATGCGGAAAGAGTTTTCTTGATCGGCTCATTTAACGGATGGAATGAGACGGCAAATGAGATGACACGCCTGAAACCGGAGACAATGGGGATTTACGAATTGTTCATTCCGGGATTGCAGGAGGGAGAGCTATATAAGTATCTGATCGAGACAAAAGATGGCAAGCGTCTTTATAAGGCAGATCCTTATGCAAATTATGCAGAACTCCGGCCGGGAACAGCATCTGCGATTGCGGATATTGAACATTTTAAATGGACAGACAGCAAGTGGATGGAGAACCGTAAAAAAGAAGAGGATGTGTATGCACAGCCGATGGCAATCTACGAGGTTCATCCGGGCTCCTGGAAACGTCATCCGGGCAGGGATGATGAAGGATTTTACAGTTACAGGGATCTCGTAACCTATCTGATCCCATATGTAAAAGAAATGGGGTACACTCACATTGAGCTGATGGGTATTTCGGAGTATCCGTTTGATGGTTCCTGGGGATATCAGGTAACCGGATACTATGCACCGACCTCCCGCTACGGAAAGCCTGAGGACTTTGCATATTTTATCAACGAGTGCCACAAGAATAAAATCGGTGTGATCCTGGACTGGGTACCGGCACATTTTCCAAAAGATGCCCACGGACTGGCAGAGTTTGATGGTACATGCCTGTATGAGTATGCAGATCCAAGAATGGGAGAGCATCCGGACTGGGGAACCAAGATTTTTGATTATGGCAAAAATGAGGTGAAGAACTTCCTGATCGGCAGTGCGCTGATGTGGGTAGAACACTATCATATTGATGGTCTCCGTGTGGATGCGGTTGCCTCTATGTTATATCTGGATTATGGAAAAGAAGAAGGACAGTGGGTCCGCAATAAATATGGCGATAATAAGAATCTGGAAGCCATTGAGTTCTTTAAGCATATTAACACATTGATTCTGGGACGTAACCACGGAGCGGTGATGATCGCAGAGGAATCTACTGCATGGCCGAAAGTGACCGGACCGGTGGAAGAGGACGGACTGAACTTCAGTTATAAATGGAATATGGGATGGATGCATGACTTCCTTGATTATATGAAGTTAGACCCATATTTTAGAAAAAATAATCATCATAAAATGACATTTGCCATGAGTTATAATGCGAGCGAACATTATATCCTGGTGTTATCTCATGACGAAGTGGTACATTTAAAATGCTCTATGCTCAATAAGATGCCTGGACTTGGAAGAGACAAATTCCAGAATCTTATGGCTGGTTATGCCTTTATGCTTGGGCATCCCGGCAAAAAACTTCTGTTTATGGGACAGGAATTTGCCCAGCTTCAGGAGTGGAGTGAGGAGAGAGAGTTAGACTGGTATCTCCTCGAGAACCCGGATCATAAACATATGCAGGACTGGGTAAAAGCACTCCTCCACTTATACCAGAAGAATCCGTGTCTTTATGAATTAGACGGCAATTGGGATGGCTTTGAGTGGATCAATGCGGATGACGCAGACCGCAGCATTTACAGTTTTGTCCGTAAGAGTAAAGATGGAAAGAACAATATGCTGTTTGTATGTAACTTTACTCCGGTTGCCCGCCCGGATTACCGTGTCGGCGTGCCAAAGAAAAAGACCTATAAACTTGTCTTGGACAGTGATGCTGCTGAATTTGGCGGTGAAGGAACCGAAAAATCGGTATCTTATAAAGCTGTGAAATCAGAGTGCGATGGAAGAGAGTTCTCCTTTGCATATCCACTTTCCGGCTATGGAATTGCAGTGTTCAAATATTAAGCCGGAGATTAGGTTACGAACTGCCGCCTGCAGGTGGTGGCACGGATTTTCGCAGGTTATGTTAATTGCATGCCAACAAAGTGTATAGAAATATAAAAAATAGAACTGTTTGTTTTCAGGAGCGCTTCCGCTTGTTGTCGCTGGCAGCGGTACTAAGAAAGCATCCATCGTGATTTCAAAATCCAATTACATTGTCTTTTGAAATCGCAATGTCTGCTTTCTAAGGACCGGCCGCTCCCAAAATCCTGAAAACAAATCAGTTCTATTTTTTATTTATCCAAGACTGTGCAGCATGCAATGATTTAAGTCTGTGAAATCCGTCAATCCAGGTTACGAGCGGCAGAAATCAAAGATGAAACTCCGGGAGGTGTGCCCTTTAACATCGACGAATCATAAGGCATTGAACCTCTTGAATTTTGCCGTTATCTCATAGGCACTCATCCCATAACCGTGAGTTCCATAACGTAAATTGCAGATTTTGTGGTGCGATTCATGATGTTGATTGGGCAAATATAAGCGTCCTCTCACAAGTCATTCGTAACGTAAATGAAAGAAAAACAGTGCAGACAAATATGATTTCCTTCGTGAGCTATGGAGCTGGGATTCTAAAACTTAAAAACAAATCGAAAGAGTAAATGCAGCACTAACCCCGTGCATGAAAGCAACACCCCAATCTTTACAGGCTTTGTAGATGTTTTCTTTAATTGTATGCTTCCAAGAATAATTCCCACCAATGATGAAACAAATGGTAATAAAAACATTATAGCTGCAACCCAGATAAACTTCCAACCATTTTCCACCATCCCAAACAAGCCTCTATGCGCAAGAATAGGAATTACTTCGATTCTACCCTCAATTCTTCCGGCGTTCCTACCCTCAATCCTGCCGGCATTCCTGCCCTCGATCCTGCCTTCGATGATGCCCTGTTCCCTTGATTCACGCAGGTCGTCCGCAAACAATTCTTTTAATGCTTCACACATATTCGATCCCTCCTTCAGTTTCTCCCAGTTTGCACGCATGACTGCATCTGCGAGAGCCTGATATAGCTTTGAGTTTTTGTTTTTACTGTATTTTTGATCTCACTTCCATCTTCCGGTCTTGTTCCAGCTTGCGGATGTTACACATTATATAGTTTTATCCAGAAGTATCTTATAAATTGCCTCTACATTATAATCAGGTGCACACTGTCCGATCACATCATAGATTTGTTTGATTAACGTTTGGGGTTCTTCCAGCATATCTGCTGTTTCTTTTACAGAGCAGCCTTTTTTATATTTTTTAATTACTATTTCTATGACTTTTGAAGCTTCGCCTTCGCGTTTTCCCTCAAGTTTTCCTTCGCGTTTTCCAACATTCCTGCCCTCCATAATTCCTTCTTCCCTCGATTCGCGCAGATCATCCGCAAATAATTCACGTAATGCTTCACACATTTTTCGTTCCTCCTTTAATTCCTGCCAGTTCGCACGCATGATCGTTTTTCGACTGTTATCTGCCGATCTCTTTGCAATTTCTGAAGCATGGTTCTTGGATAATGGTAACATACAAAAGTAATTGTCAGCTCTGCTGCCGGTATGAAGTCTACTGTCTCCGTGTCGGCTTTATAAATACAGGCGTATGCGTACACCTTGTAAAAATCGTCAATGTTAAGGTCATCTTCCGGCGATTTGTATTCTACAACATTGTACTGTCGGAAAATTCTCCCAATATTCTTCTGGATTTTTACATGTCTTTCATTTTTGACTAACACATCGATCTGCATTGGTTTCTTCGACAGCAGATGTTCAGAATCAAATTCTAAATACTTTGTTTCTTCTCCAAGTTCAATCTGCAATGCCGCATCAAATGCAGGATGCCATTGGATTTTCTCATCGTTTGTGTTCAATCATTTTCCCCCTTTATGATAATAGAATGTGTGGTATTTTTCAATGCACGTAAAAGATTTTGTCATAAAAATGCAACGGTGCTAACTGTAATTAAGATTAAAATTTTCATGCATTGAATTGTTCATCAAAATGGAATCTCCTGCCGAACCGGCACTGAATTTTGAGATCATACCCGTAACCATATATCAGGTTTTGGATCTGCAGACAGAAACGTTGTAAGAATGATCACGATTACGAAAGTTTCATAATCGTAACTGTTATTTGTCTGCGACTTTGATGTAGGCTTAGTATAAAGTAATCTTGGAATTGTGTCAATAAAATCCGTCAATCCAGAATACGAGCAGCAGAACCCAATATAGGCACTCATCCCATAACGTAAATTGCAGATTCTGTGGTGCAATTCACAGCGTAAATGGG
>ERZ506999.415-NODE-415-length-19447-cov-4.637995_pt1 | contig 19447 bp, 14 predicted proteins | sample MGYA00512881_ERZ506999 | MGnify/ENA metagenome assembly ERZ506999
ATCTGCCATGGAAATATCTGCCGCAGCCCCATGGCCGAGTTTGTTATGAAGGACCTGGTACAGAAGGCTGGGCTGGCAGCACAGTTTCATATCGAATCGGCGGCCACCAGCCGGGAGGAGATCGGCAACCCGGTCTATCCCCCGGCGCGGCGCAAGCTGGCAGAGCATGGGATATCCTGCGACGGCCACGCGGCGCGGCAGCTCACCAATCAGGACTACGACAAGTACGACCTGCTGATCGGCATGGACGGCGCGAACCTGCGGAATATGCACTGCATCTGCGGCGGCGACTTTGCAGGCAAGCTGCACCTCCTGATGGACTACACCGACCACCCCCGCGATGTTGCCGACCCGTGGTACACCGAGGACTTCGAGTCGACTTGGCGGGATGTGCTGGCGGGTTGCCAGGGGTTGCTGAAAGAATTGTTGCAGGAGCGAGGTGAACAGAATGGCGCAGAATGATAAGATCCAGCTATTCGAGAACAAGCGCATTCGTACTGCGTGGGATGAGGAAAAAGAGGAATGGTATTTTTCTATTGTTGATGTGGTTGGCGTACTGACGGACAGCGTTGATCCCACGGCGTATTGGCGCAAACTCAAACAACGGCTGAAAGCTGAAGGGAATGAAACCGTGACAAATTGTCACGGTTTGAAATTGCGTGCAGCCGACGGCAAGCTCCGCCTGACGGACGTAGCTGATACAGAGCAACTGTTCCGTCTTATACAGTCCGTTCCTTCTCCCAAAGCGGAGCCTTTCAAACTGTGGATGGCACAAGTGGCGAGCACACGATTGGAGCAGATGCAAGACCCGGAGAAAAGCATCGACCAGGCTGTGATGGATTATAAGCGATTGGGATATTCTGACGCATGGATAAACCAGCGCATCAAGTCTATTGAGATAAGAAAAGAACTAACAGACGAATGGGCAAGAACAGGAGTTCAGCAAGGTTTGCAGTATGCGTCTCTTACCGACATCATCACTCGTGAATGGAGCGGAATGAGCACCAAGCAATACAAACAATTCAAGGGTCTGAAGAAAGAAAGTCTTCGCGACAATATGACCAATATGGAGATTGCGCTCAATATGCTCGCCGAGGCCTCTGCCACAGAACTGTCTAAACAGCGCAATCCTCAGGGCTTTAACCAACAGAAGCATGTGGCTAAGGATGGTGGCAGTGTGGCAAAAGCCGCCCGCACTCAATTGGAATCAAAACTCGGCCACAAGGTTATTTCGTCAGCCAAGGCAAGCGATTATTTGCCCCATGTTGAAAATGATAATATAATAGAGGAGCAATGATAGTATTTTTTACGGCAAAACCTCTATTATTTCGCTGATAATTGTTACTTTTGTATATCTTTATAATCATATAAACAAAAATCAATAAATATGAAACCAACACTTTTCCTCCTCGCAGCAGGAATGGGCAGCCGTTACGGCGGCCTCAAGCAGCTGGACGAGCTCGGCCCTCACGGCGAGACCATCATGGACTACAGCATCTACGACGCCATCAACGCTGGCTTCGGCAAGCTGGTCTTCGTAATCCGCAAGGACTTTGAGGACGACTTCCGTCGTATCGTGCTCTCTAAGTATGAGGGTCACATCCCGTGCGAGCTGGTGTTCCAGAGCATCGACGCTCTCCCCGAAGGATTCACATGCCCGGAGGGACGCACAAAGCCTTGGGGAACGAACCACGCTCTCATGATGGGCGCCAAGGTTATCAACGAGCCATTCGCCGTGCTCAACTGCGACGACTTCTACGATCGTGACGCATTCCGCGTGATGGGCAAGTGGCTCAGCGAGCTGCCTGAGGGTTCAACCGGCAAGTATGCCATGGTGGGATTCCGCGTCGGCAACACGCTTTCAGAAAGCGGCACAGTAAGCCGTGGCGTATGCGAGAACGACGAGCACCACCACCTTACTTCTGTCGTGGAGCGCACCAAGATTCAGCGCTTCGACGGCGTGGTGAAGTATCTGGCTGACGACGGCGAGACATGGGTGGCTATCCCTGACACCACTCCGGTATCAATGAACTTCTGGGGCTTCACACCTGACTACTTCCAGCACAGCGAGGCTTACTTCAAGGAGTTCCTCTCTGACCCGAAGAACATGGAGAACCTCAAGAGCGAGTTCTTCATCCCATTGATGGTGGACAAGCTCATCCACGACGGCACTGCTACATGCGAGGTGCTCGACACCACAAGCAAGTGGTTCGGCGTGACATATCCTGAGGATCGTCCGGACGTAGTGGCTAAGTTCCAGAAGCTTGCCGACGACGGCGTTTATCCTGAGAAGATGTTCTAAAAAACGAATAGGAAATGAAAGCAAAACAGGCTGTTACTTCGCAAAGAGTAACAGCCTGTTTTGCTTTGTTTGTATAGGCGATTGTCAGAACGGATAGCCGATGGCGAAGTGCAGACTTTGCGAGTCGCCGAAGCTTGGCATATTATAGAAACCGCTCTTGTAGGGGAGGTGCAGACCGATGCCCCAGTCGAGACGCAGCACGAAGAAGTCGAGGTCGTAACGCACGCCGATGCCCGTGCCTAACGCCGTTTCCTTGAATATGTTCTTTATGTTAAACTTCGATCCTGCACGATAGCCGTCGTCACGCATCGCCCACACGTTGCCGGCATCGAGGAAGACGGCTCCGTAGAGATTGCCGAAGATGCGCGGACGAAACTCCACGTTGGCTTGCAGCTTTATGTCGCCCGTCTGGTCCAGATAGGAAAGGCGTGACTGATCGGTGTAATAGCGGCCCGGTCCGATGCTGCGCACATTGAAGGCACGGATGCTGTTGGCACCGCCCACATAGAACTGCTCGCTGTAAGGCGAACTCTGGGAGTTGCCGTACGACCAGATGATGCCGCCATTGATGTGCGCCACGAGCTGGGCGTGGTCTGCCACCTGCCATGTCTTGCGCAGGTCTGTCTCAATCTTCACGAACTGTGCGTAGGGATTCTTAAACATGTTCTTGCCCTTCTCGCTCCACTTACGTCCCGCAGCCATATAGCCAAGGGAGAGAATGTTGGACGCCTCGCTGACCGTGGTCTGCCAATAGATGGGATTGCGGTATGACGAGGGCGACTGGAGCGTGAACGTATAGCGCATCTTGGGCACGAACTGGTCTGCCATCGACACGGTGAGGTATGGACTCTGCTTCAGGATTTCCTTGAAAGCGTCGGTCTGGTCACGCATATACTCATACTGGAGGATGAGCGGCGAGAACTGGTGCATCGTCGTGGCGTTGGGCTGGACGGTGTAGGTAAGCTCGCCGGAGACGATGTGGCGCTTGAAGAATCCGGAACGGTTGAGCACGTTGCTGGAAGCCTTGAAGAGGGTGTTGGGGGTGGAATAGTACGGCTTGACCACCTTGCCCTGACGACGACGCTTGTGACGCATCTTGCTAAGGAAGCGGTCGATGAACAGCAGACGCGGTATCTCTACGTTTACGTCGGCACCATACTCGTACGAATTAAACTTTGAGCTGGTGCCATCAGCACGGTGTCCGGTCTGCCATTCGTATGATCCCTTCAGGTTTACGGACAACTTCTCGCCTCCTCGGAAGGCGTTGCGCTTGGTAAGACCGAGGATGACGCCCGGTCCGACGCGTCCCGTGGTCTTGCCCACGACGTTGGTTTCGAGGTAGATGTCGTAGGGCTTGTCGAAGACGCAGTTGATGGTCATATCGAGGGTGTCGCAGGTGGGGGTGGTGTCGCGCGGCGCAAAGGAGAGGTCGACTCGTGAGAAGAGTCCCTTTGCAGTGAGCGTATTGATAGACTGCTGGTAATTGGCATAGCTGTAGAGCTGGCGCGGACGCAGTTTGAGGTCGCGTGTGATGGCGGAGCGGCGTATGGGCGGACGCTTGCCGGAATAGATCATCGTGTAGTTGCGGCGGCGCACGGTGTCAGCAAGCTCCTGCATGGCAGAGCGGCGCATCTCTAAGTTGATGCGTCCCACATACCACTGGCGCGACACGAGCGACGGCAGGCTGTCGGCATAATGGAGGCGGAGCTGTGCCTTACCCGGCTCGGCGATGGTGTCAGCAAGGTAAGTGGCATAGTCGGGCTGATAATAGAAGTAGCCGTTATTGCGGAGCAACGTCGACACACGGGTGCGCTCGGCGTCAAGGGTGGAGACGTCGAAGGGCGAACCGTTCCTGACCAGCGCCTCGGTACGGGTGGAGTCGATAAGCGCCTGCGCCGTCTTAGGGAAGTTGACGTAGTCGAGCGTGTCAATGGTATGCAGCTCGCCGAGATTGACGGTGTAAGCCACCTTCGCCTTCTTGGGATTGTTCTGCGTGAGGACATCATAGCCTACGTAGCCGCTGAAATAGCCGTGCGAACGCAGCAGTTCGGTGGCCACCTGTGCACGAAGCCTCGGATTGACGCCACTCATAAGCACCGGAGCCTTGCCGAACGTCTTTCTCACCCACTTGGAGAAGCGTGTGTCCGAATCGTAGAAGGCATTATATATCCACAGGCGGTATGGCAACAGACGTATGGAGCTGCTGCCGAAGAAGGCGCCGTTGGGTTCGGTGGCAAGGGCTGCCTCCACCTCCTCACGTGTGGCATTGAAGTGATCGGATGGTTCATAGTCGACATACTTGGTGGTCTTGAGTCCGATGAACAGCTGGTCGTCCTCCGGCACCGAGGTGGTGGTGGAGCAGGCTGCAAGGAGCGCAAGTGCGAGTATGACAAATATATACTTGTATAGTTTCATCGTCTTTCCTTTATTATTATTTTACTTCTGTGGCAGGTCGTTTCTGCTTTGTGGTGTCGACGGGGAACATGTCGATGATGCTCTTCTCCTTCTTGAAGCGGAAGATGTCCTTGAAGTGCTGGAGCTTGCGGCGCCACATAAAACCAGCGCCGAACTGCTCTACGTAGCCCTCGAGCCAGTCATAGGAGTCGCGGTCGTAGAAGAACTTCAGATACTTGTTTGAGTTAGCCGAGAGGCGATACTCGAAGGTGACGTTGTCGAAGAACGTCTCGTTCTGGTTCTCCACCTCTGCTCCACTCGACACCTTGCCACCGATGACGATGCGCAGACGATTATTCCAGAATCGCTTGGCGAACTTGAAGGAATAGTCTGTATGCATCTGACCGGATCCGAGCATGGTGTTGTCCATGCCGAAGGAGAGATCGAGGGTGCGCAGGGCGTTGCCCGATATGGCATTGATCTGTGAGTTGAGGAAGGCACTGAGGGCGCTGTTCACGGAGAGTGAGTTGGGATTGCCATCGGAGAGATACATGCCCGTGGTGAGCATTGTCACGGCTATCTTTCCGCGGTTTTCCGCCGACATGGTCATCAGCTCATTGTGAATCTGCTGGTCGTCAGGGGCATCAATAATAAACTGCAGACCCATATCGTTAAGCGTCTTCGTGAGTTCCACGCCACACTCGAACGCCACGCTACGTCCTGATCCTCCGTCCGTTGTGACCGTGGCCTTGGTGCTTTCCGTGGCGGTGATGTTAAGGCGCGGGTTCATCGGATCGCCGAAGAACTCAACGTAGCCTCCCTCATTGATGTTGAACGTCTTGAGCGGGATGACGGGCAGCGAATACTTCATCTCGCCGCTGCCTATCGTATAGCGTCCGTAAAGGCTCAGCCCGTCGGAAGCGTTGTAGAGCATGCGCAGGTCGCCGCCACCGATGATGTCAACGTAGTTAGACTTGTCGGTGTTAAGCGCACAAAGCACGTGTGCTCCTTCGTCGATGCTGACGGTGAGGTCCATGTTGAGTCCGTTGATGGGCGGACGCTGCACGGTGGTCTGCTCGGGTCGGCGGAAGTCGACGAACGTGACAAGTCCTTCGAGGCGGTTGTCCGAAGAGAGCGGCGAGTCGCGCAGGATGTACGTGATGTCCGTAGAGCCGAGCACGTCCAGACGACCTCGCATACGCAGGGCGTCAAGCCGACCGTTGACGGCTCCGAGGAAGTTGACGTAAGCCTTGCCGTAAGCCTCGCTTCGTGCCGTCTCCTTCGAGTTGATGAGAAGGTAGTTGGAAGCACGCATGCGCAGGTTGAGTCGCATGGCGTCCATGTCGGCAAAGTCGAATGATCCGTATAGGGTGAGCGGGCTACCATTGGTGGCGAACATCTGGAAATTCTCGAACTGCAGATGGCTGTCGGTGATGGTGACGGGATCGTCGCAGAGCCTCATCTGCACGCCGTATGGTTCGCTGACAACGTAGGCAGAATCGAAGAACACCTCACCGTTGACTTGCGGACGGGAGAGCGTTCCCTTTATGGTGACGTTGCCCTGGGCATATCCCTTGAAACCAATGATGCGGTCGGGGATGAATCCGTTCATGAGATTGAGCGGCGTGCGCGACATATCCATGTGAGCGTTGAGCATTCCCTCACCACGCGAGTCGTACGTGCCATTGAGCGTACACACCTCGTTGCCGTCCATGGAGAGCGTGCCGTCAACATAGTGTTCGAGGCCGCCGTCTTTAGGCATATACACGAACTCGGACGAGATGTTGCCTATAGGACAGCCCTCGTATGACATCTTCGCCACGCTGACGGAAGACGATACGGTGAAGTCACCGCCGGGATTGTTGACGACGTGGAAGTCGCCGTTCATCACTCCGGAGATGTTCGGGGCGTAGGGCACGACGGACAGCACCTTGGCAAGGTCGAAGCGGGTCAGACCCACGGTGATGTCCTGAAAGGCTTCAGTGCTGTCGTTGGAATAAATCTTTACGCCCATGCCGTCGTCGGCGCTCAGCTTCATGTCGGCAGACAGGCGTTGGTCGTCGCCGAAGAAGATGTAGTTGCCCTTGTTAACCTTAAATTCCTTATATCCGAGCACGGGGTCGATGCCGCCGAGCGTGAGGCGCACGCCGTTATGCTCCATCTGCGCTCTGAGTCCTAAAGCCACGCCGAGTCGGTTGCGGGCGTCGAAGACACGCGTGCCGAGATAGAGCGACTGCTCGTGGAAGGCTCCACGGAAGCGGGCGTCGAACACATACTGCGGATTATTGCGGTTATTGCGCACCTGTCCCTCGAACAGCGTCTTCACGGAGTCGGAACTGAAAGAGAGGCGTACGGTGTCGAGCTGAATGCCGGAAGCTATCAACGAGTCGAGACGGACGGAACCGTTGATGCCACGCTGAGGCGAGAGCGACATGTCTACAAAGGCGTTCTGATAGTCGTAACCGAAATGACGTATGGTACGGGAGAAGACGTTCTCCTTTCCTGCGTCCAGATAGAACGAGAGCTGCGGCAGACGTTCGCGCAGACGCAACTGATTGATGTATCGCTCCTTCTGCTGCTTCATGGCTTCGTCGTTGGTGCGTGTAAGACAGTCGATGATGTGCTCTATGGTTCCGTGTCCGTCCATCTTCAAGGCGAAGTCGCCGCAGGTTACGGCGGCATGGGTGGAGTCTGGTCGGGTGAAGATGTTCAGCGAAATGCTCTCCGGTCGGTAAGCACGGGCAGAATCGCGCACGACGATGTTGCCGATAACGCCGCGTGCAGAATGGTCGTTCTTAAGATTGCTGTTAAGCTCGACGTCGGCAATGAGCGATGCGGAGAGAGGACGCTTCGTAAGACCTATCTTATAGAAGTCGGCATTGAGGAGGTCGCAGGCAAGCCTTGCGTCCAAGCGGCGGTTGCTGATAAGCGTGCGCAGGTCGATGATGCCGTTAAGGAGCGGATTGCGACTGTCGAGGACAGCCTTGCCCACACCGTCGCGTACGGTGGCATCGAGCTTCATATTGGAAAGGTCGTAACCGGAATAGCTGAAATGGCGTATGCGTCCCTTGGCTTCCATCCACGTACGTCGCGAGAGGAAGTCGAGTCCGGCTCCTTCCGCTGTAAGCTCGCCGGTGAAAGGCTCAACGGCAAGGTCAGGAAGGAAGTTGGCGAGGCGCAACGAGTTGGCAGTAAGGCGTGCACGATAAGCATAGCCCTTCATATCGAAGCGGGCGTCGCCCTTGACGCTGCCTCCACCCTGCGAAGCCGTGAAATCAGCGGCATAGCGCGGGCCGTCTGCATGGAAATTTCCCTTCAGGGATATGCCACGCGGAATGCGGAACGAACGAGAAAGCGAGGGGTCGAGGAGTGCGGTGACGAAGGAGATGTCGTCGGTATGGGCGTCAGCGGTGATGGCGGCGTGCAGACGCTTGATGTCCGTAAGATTCTGCATCTTTCCGCTTGCCATAAGGGAGAAGGCACCGGGCAACGACACCTTCAGGGCGTCTATCTTCATTGCCTGCATATTGCCGTCAACCGATCCCTCAATGGAGAGAGGCGACGACGGCCACTGCCTAAGGAAGTTCTTAGGCATAAAACCAAGGAATAGCTGTAGGTCGGGCTTGCCGAAGGAGCCATACATCTTAGCCTTCAGACGACCGGGATTTTTCTCGGCAAACGTATTAAAGTCGAAGTCGATATTGGCTGACAGGCGCGAATGGGGCGTGCGCAGCAAGAGCGACGGCAGCTTTACGTGGACGGAATCGAGAGACAACGCTCCCGAAATCTCGTTCACCACAAGGCCGCATTTCTCCTTAAAGGCACAGCGGCGCAGCCTCATCTTCAGTCCTGCGTCGGAATAGAAGAGAGAGTCGATGCGCAATGCCAACGGCGAGAGTGCGATATGATTATAGTCGAGTCCGCCTTTCTGCGGACGCTCAAAGTTGTTGTCATAGGCGAAAGATCCTTCACGCCAGTCGAGCGAACCCACCTGATACTGGTTCTTGGCAAGGTCGACAAGTACGGAGGTAACGTCCGTACGTCCAAGTCCGACAGCCACTTGCAGCGTGTCGCCCGGCATGTGCACCGTGACGTTGGAATGGTCGGCATGCAACCGTTGGAGGGCTATGCGCCATACGTTTTCACTCTGCGTGGTGTCCTCGGGGACAGTGTCGCTAAGGCATACGTCAATGTCGGCACGCGAAAGACGCAGCGTGCTGAGAGAAACATCAGAATCGGAAAGCCTTACAGTACTGGGACAGAGGCGCAAGCTCCCCACCCTACCGCGAACACGGGCGGCAGGTACGAACTGTGCCGTATTGATCTTGGCGTCCAGCAGTTCCACGCGCTTCACGTCAACCCGCTTATCGAAGAGCGGCATAAGCTTAACGCCAGCCACAAGAAGGCGTGCATCGGCAATGGTGTCGGTCACGCCCTTGAGCGAGTCGTTGGGCTGTGTGGCAAGGAAGCCGTACACACCAAGGTCGAGCGGGAAACGTAGGCGCACACGTTCCACGCTGACGTTCATGTCCATGGCGTCAGAAGCATAGGCTGCCACCTGCTTTACAGCCCAGTTCTGCACGGCGGGCACGTAAAGCAGTATGGAGAGTATGAGAAGAAGGGTTGGCGGCAAGGCTATTAGCGCCGCTAACACCTTAAGACTTTTCTTTAATACAGGCTTCATCCGATAGTGTTGTTATGATTGGTTTTAAGAGGGGCTTGCTATATTACATAGCGGCAGGGTCAGCGTGCGAGGTCTTGCCACAGACGGTCGTTGGGCACGGGGGCCTCCACGCAGATGGGTTCTTTCGATACAGGATGAACAAATTCTACGCGGCGCGAGAGCAGCGAGATGCTTCCGTCGGGATTGCTGCGCGGCGCTCCGTACTTCAGGTCGCCCTTTATGGGGCAGCCCATGTGGGCAAGCTGGCAGCGTATCTGGTGATGACGACCGGTGAGGAGAGTCACCTCAAGGAGCATATAGTTGTCCGACTCGGCACGCAGACGGTATTTTAGGATGGCTTTCTTGGCACCGGGGCGCTCCTTGTCGTAAGCATAACTCTTGTTCTGCTTCTCATTGCGGACGAGCCAGTTGGTGAGTGTGCCCTCCTCAGGGATGGAGTGTTTCTTGACAACAGCCCAGTAGGTCTTGTGCACGTCGCCCGTGCGGAACATCTCGTTCAGACGCGAAAGGGCTTTGGATGTGCGGGCAAAGACAACAAGTCCGCCTACGGGACGGTCAAGACGATGCACCACGCCAAGGAACACGTTGCCCGGCTTAGCGTACTTCACCTTTATGTATTCCTTCACGATGTCGGAGAGCGGCTTGTCACCGGTCTTGTCGCCTTGTACTATCTCGCCACTTGCCTTGTTGACGATGATGATATGATTGTCTTCGTAGACTACTTGCATCTTTAGAGTGTTGTTTGTTAGATATATGAATTTCTTGGGGTGTATGATGTCTTTGGTTGGCGTAATAAGCCAAAACGCCCTGGGAAGGCAAAAGGAAGAGTCGGTCCCGATCCTTGCTTTTGTCCTCTCAGGGCGTATTATCTTAAAAGTTTCCGTTACGGAGCATTACATGTTCATGCCACCGTCAATCTGGATAACCTGACCGCTTACGTAGCTTGACAATTCAGAAGCGAGGAAGAGGCAGACATTGGCGATGTCCTCTGTCTGACCACCGCGACGGAGAGGAATCTTCTTCATCCAGTCCTTGCGGATGTCCTCAGGAAGCTGAGCTGTCATGGCTGTCTCGATGAAGCCGGGAGCTACAGCGTTGGCACGTACGCCCTTAGGACCAAGCTCCTGGGCGATAGACTTGGCGAGAGCGATCATACCTGCCTTAGAAGCGGCATAGTTGCACTGACCAGCGTTGCCGTGTACACCGACTACAGAAGCCATGTTGATGATGGAACCGCTGCGCTGACGAAGCATTACGGGAGCGCAAGCGTGGATGAAGTTGAACGCTGACTTGAGGTTTACGTTCAGAACAGCATCCCACTGAGCCTCGCTCATACGGAGCATAAGGCCGTCCTTGGTGATACCGGCGTTGTTGACGAGGATGTCGATGCTACCGAAGTCAGCATGTATCTGTTTAACGGTCTTCTCTGTCTCCTCGAAGTCGGCAGCATTGCCAGCGTAAGCGCGGCATGTTACGCCGAGAGCTTCAATCTCCTTGCGAGTAGCCTCGAGTCCTGCGGCCATTTCGTCGTTGAGGACGAGGTCTGTGAATGCGATATTAGCGCCCTCAGACGCAAATTTCATAGCGACAGCTTTACCAATGCCGCGGGCTGCACCTGTTACGATGGCAGTCTTACCTGTAAGTAATCCCATTTTCTTGTTTATTTAAAAAAAATTAATTATTAATGCGTTTGCCCAAGGCGCCGTACACCACCTTAGCCACAAGAGGCTTGCTCGCCTCCTCTGTCATGCCGTGTCCGAGACGGCCGTAAATGAACGGCACCTCAAGTCCTTTAATACAATAGTGGGTGATATCGGCAACGAGGTCGATGTCGTCAATGTCGAACTCACCGTCCGCCTTTCCGTCGGCATACACCTTGCGGAATATCGAAATCTCGTCCTCGTCAAACTTCTTGCGCACCTTCTCCACCATCCAGATGTTGCGGAAGAATTCGGCGCGAAGATTGCCGTTGCGCACCACCGTCTCGCGTATCATGCTCAAGTGGGTGTAGATAAGCTCTATAATCTTGTCCTGCGGGCGCATCTTCATAGCCGCCACCTCATCGAGCTTGTCCGAAAGACGCTCAAGCTCCGACTCAATGACAGCCGAATACACGTCCTCCTTCCTGTTGAAGTAAGTATAGAGCGTACGGCGACCCTTTCCGGATGCCACGGCGATGTCGTTCATCGTGGTGTTGGCAATGCCGTTCTTGGCGAAGAGCTGCCTTGCCACGTCAACGAGTTTTTGTCGAGTCTTTGATATTGACATAACGAATAATGACCTGCGTTTGTTCTTTGTACCTTATTAATATAAATAGTGCCAACTACGTTGCACATAGTTTTTGCTATGTGCAAAATTACTGCAATTAATCCATACGGACAAATAAAAGAGGCGGATTTTACCACTTTAGATAACAAAAACCTGCCTTTTAGCCTATTATTCCTACAACTTAGAACGTCAGGTCCGCCGTTTCTATCTTCTTCCAGGAGAAGGCGGGAAGGAGGTCTGCGGCGGTTATCGGCGCGTCCGTGGCTTGCAATCCTGCGGCACTGGCAAGCATTCCGACTATCTCTTCCGGGGCATAACGCTCACGCAGCGCTGCCATGTCCAGACTGCGGTCGCGCTTGGAAAGTCGCTGTCCGGCTTCGTTGCAGAGCAGCGGATGATGGATGAAGCGGGGCGAACGGAAGCCAAGCTGACCGGCGAGATAAATCTGCTGCGGCGACGAAAGAAGCAGGTCGCGTCCACGCACCACCTCCGTGACGCCCATCAAGGCATCGTCCACCACCACGGCAAGCTGATAAGCCCATGCCCCGTCCTTGCGACGCACGATGAAGTCGCCACATTGCGAGGTGAGGTCGACGGTCTGCGGTCCGTAATGACCGTCCGTGAACGTCACAATGCCCTTCCCTTCCTCCGGCACTCGCATACGAATGGCGGCAGGTCCGCGTCGCGAGTCGGGCGGCAGATTGCGGCACGTGCCCTTATAAACCACTCGTCCGTCGCTCTCATGCGGTGCCTGTGTGGCGAGGATGTCGGCACGGGTGCAATAACAAGGATAAGTCATACCCTTATCGGCAAGCACCTTCAGATAATGTTCGTAAATGTCGCCGCGCTCGCTTTGCCAGTAAGGACCCTCGTCCCACTCCAGTCCGAGCCATCGCAGGTCGTCCATTATCAGTTCTGCATACTCGCGATGCGAACGCTGCGGGTCGATATCCTCAATGCGAAGCAGCCACTTTCCGCCCTGCGACTTGGCAGACAGCCATGACAACAACGCCGCAAACACATTACCAAGATGCATGCGTCCAGTTGGCGAAGGAGCAAACCGCCCCCTCACCACATTATCCTCAACTCTTCCTTCCGAAAGACAAATATCCCCAATCTTACTCATTACATTATTATATATGTATACTTTAGCTCATGCAAAGGTAAGAAGAATCGGAGCAAAACTCATAAAAAGCCAAGAAAAAGGGGCGGAAATGCACTTTTTTAAAGTTTTTATTAAAAAAGTAGCCAAAACATTTGGAGGTTTAACAAAAAAGCCATACCTTTGCACTCGCAATTCAGCAATGACATCACAACAACATTCTGAATAACGCAAATGGTTAATATCGCGGAGTGGAGCAGTTGGTAGCTCGCCAGGCTCATAACCTGGAGGTCGCATGTTCGAGTCCTGCCTCCGCAACTCATAACGACATAGCAAGTTGTAAAGCAACGAGTTATGTCGTTTTTTTGTTTTATGCTGCGACAAATCTGCGCCAAAGATTTTCATTATAAAAAATGGAGTTGTGCCCACAGTTGGCATAGCTCCATTTTATTTTTGCACTGTATTTATGATTATAAAGATATAAGCATTAATAAAATGGAAAAAATCGCACTTGAATCATTACGACTGATTGCTGCAGATTATGTTAGTCAACAAGTAATCAAAGAGTTTCGTACAGAAGGTATATATTCAATAAAGAACAGCCCTAATGTACATGTTAATGTCGTGTTGGTGTCTACCGACAAAGGAGCCGATAACGTTAATAAAATCTTAGAAACACATGCACGTGCAAGAAGAAATGTTGTAATAAAAATGAATCCAGAACTCAGTATCAAAGAAGAATCTGACATTTTCTCTATATTGTCTTTTCAGGCAGATAGCAATCCATACTTAGAATTGAAAAAGTTTCTGCAACTGTATAATATATGTATAGAGAAGCATGGTATATTATGCTTTGATTTGTCTGATTTCTCAATACTTATAAGAGGAAGGAATGTAATATCTACCCACTCGTATGTGTATAAAAAAGACATAACAGATGCTCTTGAACATATAAAGTCAATATATATAAAAGAAAATGGTAGATATCTTTTGGCAATTACCATAGCCAATGACTATACTGATGAGATGAAAGTGATAACGCTTCCTGAAAAGATAATGCTTCCTGTAGGTGACTATATTGAAGCCTTTCCGGATAAGAGCCTATTATATCTTACAATCACGATAGCTACACCGAAAACATTAACTTTATTCACATCAATACCTTTGTAGAAATGAAAGATAATGTCAAAAATCAACAGGCACGTGCTGTCTTAAAAAGAAGAATTATTTCTTTTCCTAATGACAGTGAGTTGCGAGTGGAAAGTATAATCAGAGAGTTTGAAGATTATGCAATGATTGATTGCAAACAATATGACAAGGTTGTGCTACAGTTTATTACTGCATCAGTATATCCGTTGAAAAAGAGAGAGTTATGTCAGCTGGTCTCGTTCTTTGCAAATAAGTTTCACAAAGCAGAATATACATGGGAGACTGGAACAGATGAAAAATTAGGCGAAAAATTGTTGGTCCAACTTTTATGTAGCTGCTTCTCTCACCTATAAGGTTGCAAATTGCAACCTTGTAGAGCGAGATTGATTATGATGGTATGAACAAAAAAGACACACCATTGCAATATCTTAGCAGCCGAAACGTTATCTATATAAACGACAAATATGGCACTGAATCAAACCAATAAGCTCGTGTGGATTGTGGAGACCATCTATCGGGCACATAAGATTTCATTCGAGGAATTGAACCGCCGCTGGATGGATAATGTAGATTTGAGCGGTGGTGAGGAGATGTTGAAGCGCACTTTCCATAAGTGGAAGTGGAATATCTTCGACACCTTCGGATTGTCGATAGACTGCGAAAAGACCGCTCCATATAGGTATTACATCGCCAACGTGGAGGATATGAAGAGTGGAAGTATTGAAAATTGGTTGCTCAGTACGCTATCGGTGAGTAATTTTCTCCTTGAAAGCAAATCTGTCAAGAACAGGATTATCCTTGAAGACGTGCCCAGTGGCAGGGAATATTTGGAGCTGATAATAGATGCGATGAAGAAGAACCGCTTCATTCATATCAACTATTTCAACTACTGGAAAGGTGACACGCGCGACCATTATGTGATGCCGCTATGCGTAAAGCTATACCGCCAACGCTGGTATTTGGTGGGGCGTAATTGGCCTGCAGGCTATGACCTCGTCTTTTGTCTCGACCGCATACATGACTTCCGCCTTTCGAGCCACACGTTTGAATATCCTGAAGATTTCAATCCACAGGAATACTTCAATGGTTGTATAGGTGTAATTCCTGGCGATGGCACCGACATTGAGAAGGTAAAAATCAAGGTCAGTACCAGTCAGGCTAACTACCTGCGCGACCTTCCTCTGCATGAGTCGCAACAAGAGACAGAGCAAACAGATGAATACAGCATCTTTGAATTGCATGTCCGCCCGACATTCGACTTCCAACAGGAACTGCTATGGAATGGTGAAAACCTTGAAGTACTCGAGCCGCTATGGCTACGTAAGGAGATTGCAGGAAAAGTAAAGAGAATGTGGAACAAGTATAAGGAATGATGTTAGATATGATATCATTATTGCTAATGGAGATAGACAAGTTATATTAGATACTCTATCTGAATCTCTTTGCTAAGCTGAAGAGGTTGCTATAATGACAAATAAAGAAAATGAGCTAAACAAGAAAACTTATGAGTAAGAATATTTCACTTAAATCAATAGTTGATTTTAAAAACGACAATATCAACTTCTTTATTCCCAGCTATCAGCGAGGGTATAGGTGGAAAAGCCGACAAGTCAGTCAGCTGATAGATGATATCAACGCTTTTACTCCTACAGAATCCACTCCTTTCTATTTTCTCCAGGCATTAGCTGTTGCTAAAGATATAGAGAAAGATAGAGTCAATGTAGTGGATGGACAACAGCGACTTACCACGTTAAAGCTGATACTCGGTGAGGAAAGTGGCGAGTTACCTATTGACTATGCCCGTGATGCGAACAAGGAACTCGATCAGTATTTCAAGTGTATAGCCAAAGACGTTATTAAGGAAAAATTGGGTGAGATTGGAACCGAAAGAAGAACCGAATTCTGCAAAAAGATAAAAGAGTGTTGCAAATTTCTCTACTATGAAGTTGACAAAGATAAGGAATTGTCAACCTTCTACCAACTTAATAGTGGAAAAATCCCAGCAAAGGATTCTGAATTGGTGAAATGCGTCATGCTGACTTTAGGGAATGACGAGTCCTCAGATATAACCAATGCACGTGCAAACGAATGGGATGAAATTGAGCATAAACTTAATAATGACAGTTTCTTTTCTTTTTTCACACCCAGAGGTAGTTGGAGAGAAGATGATAGAATGACCGTGTTGTTGCGCTATGCAGGACTGACTCCAACACCGCAAGAACAAAGAGAAGAGGTTTTTCCATTTCTTACAAGAATCCTTGACGAACTGAAGACAAAGTCGCGTATCACGATTTGGAAAATGATATACTCAGCGTTATATCGTTTATTAGAATGGTACAACGACCCTCTCATGTATCATGCTTTTGGAGCTATTGTTCATCAAAGAAATAATAAGGATATCAAGCCCAAAACAAGAAAGGAGATATTGGACGCTATAGAAAAAATGGCAGAATACAAGCCAAAAGAAGACAAGAACGATTACTCCAACTGGGGAGAAGATTTATTTAATTATCTGTTGCTCAGCAATGTCGCTTTCTGTTGGAAAAGATGGCCCTATTGCTATAGCTTTGAAATGCATCGACAAGTAGAAGCTTGGTCGATTGAGCATATATTTGCCAGAAACCAAAAAGTTTTGGATGAAAAAGAACTAGAAGAGTGGTTAGGCAATGATTATTCTAAAAGTGTGTTTGACGAGAATCAAAAAGAATGCAAAGAAGGAGAAGGAAAAGGAGATGATTGGCTAGCTAAAAAACTAGGCAGTAGATACCCGACAACAGAAGATAATTCTATCGGGAATCTTGCATTGTTGCCAAAAGATGCAAACTCCTCGTTAAATAACAAGTTGTTTGAAGGAAAACGGAAAGCTGTTTCTGAATGGGCACGTAATAGTTGGACTGAGTATTGGGCACCTCCTGTCACAGAAGCCGTGTTTATGAAATCACTCCCTGGATTAAAGATGACAGATCCATATTGGTCAGAAGAAGATAAAAAAGCTTATCGAAATTCTATGAGCAAGGACATCGATAGTTTTATTGACAAATTAAAGAATCCTGTAAAAATATGAAAAATGATATTTTAAAGCAGTATATAGAAGTACCTGACAATTTGTTTGCACTATTGTCCAGGTATCGTGTGGTTATTCCTGGCATTCAACGCCACTATGTCCAGGGAGCCAATAATCCCAAGGCTGAAAGCGTACGTAAACAGTTTATAAAAGAAATCTTCACTTCAATAGAAAAAAAGCAGAATGAATTCAATCTGCATTTCATCTATGGCCCCATCAACACAGACGGTGAAGATTCATTCGTACCCGTAGATGGTCAGCAACGCCTGACCACCTTATGGCTAATTGCAAGATACGCAGTGGAAAAGGCAGAACCCTCAAATCGTAAGGATCTACTGCGCTTACTTTCTCGTTTTACCTATGAAGACAGAATCAATGCTAAACGATTCTGCCAGGCATTAACATGTGAAAACTCAAGATGTGACATTACCCAAGACCCAAATCCTGATATCCTTTGTCAGGATTGGTTTGTGGACTATTGGAAAGAGGATGAAACAGTAGCTTCTATGATAAGAATGCTTTCCACTATTCATGAAGAATGGAATAAACACCAAGACACAATTACAGCAGAAGATGTTTTGGAGGCCATTGCCTCAAAAATCAGATTTGAACTGAAGATAGATGCCTTTGGTGATGATATCTACATGAAGATGAATGCCCGTGGACTGCAATTGACACAATGGGAGAACTTCAAAGCCAAATTCTCGGAAGACTTATGCGAAGATAAAAAAGAGAGCTGGGATAAAGAGATGGAAGAGCTTTCTAATCTTTTTTTCACTTGTTCAAACAAACAACATGAATTGCCGGATAATGCTTTCTTCGCTTTGTATGCACGAATCATGGCCTACGAAGCGAGAAAAAAAACAGGCGTGGATTGCGGTAACAACATCAAGGAGCTTGCTGCATACACCCACAATCATAATACCTGGAGTCAGATAGAACTTCCATTTGTTCCATATTCTGATTTTTCAGGTATTATGCAAGGAATCCAAGACATCCGTAACGAGCCCATTGCTTCAACTGTTGCAGACACATGTGTCAAGATGATAAAAACTGTTCTGGACAACGCCCAAAACACAGTACCCTATTTTGGAGATAGTAAATTATTTGATACATTCTTTCATCCCCAAAACGGAAATGAACTCGACTTCACACTATGTTGTTATGAATATTTCGAGAAATTTAACAATATAGATACTCGCGATTTCTTAAAAGATCTGCGTTTAATGTGGAACATTCTCGAAAATGTAGATAAACAATACGAGAATCCAAACAATAGGGTTGAACTTGTCAAAAAATTCATTGACTTAGGGGACCAAACATTGTACTCTCCCCAAATCAAAGAAATAGAAAAAGAAATAGAAAAAGCTCCAGAGCAAGCGAAAGAGGAAGCAGAAAAGGCAAAACAAATGCATTGTAATGACAAATCCATGCCAAATGATTGGAATGAGGAAAAACTTGGTTCATGGAGTAATTGGAACGATGCAATAGAGAAAGCTGAAGAATTTGCATTCTTTCATGGTTCCATCCGGTTTCTCTACAGAAACAGTAATGGAGAAACCACTTGGGAGAATTTCGCAACCAAACTCAGTAATTGCGAGAATCTCTTCACTAAAGATGGTCTTTCGGAGGAAAAGAGGGTGAAAGCTAACCAAGTGCTTATTTCTCATTGCGAAAAAAGGAAAAATCTCATACGGCAACCGATATTTGATGCTAACAAAGAGAGTTGGAAGCAAGTTCTAACTGACTCTTCGCTTTCAGAATGTGTGAATGGTCTGCTTTTATCACCGAATGAGATTGCAGATAGTCATGACGATACCATACAGTTATTAATTGATAATGACATCTGGAAGAATCTTATAAACGAGAATTCTGGATATGAACTTAAAGGGAAGGGAAACTCTCCATCATTATGGTTGAGCAGGAAACCAAAATCAACGCTGATATTGTCGCGCAACAATCGTGAAGATATCTTAGATGCATTTATTGGCGAATCTAAAGTAACATTCGATGCACCAGAAGAAGAACGATATAGGACAATAAAAGGCAAAAATTACTATTTTGCAGTACCTATGTGGTTTACGTATAAATACAAAGGTAAAGAATATCATTTTGCTTGGCAAATATGGGGATACATAGATATGTATGATAATGGCTGGAAAAGATTATGCGAACAATACGACGGAGAGATGGCTAATAATTTCACCATCCATATTGACGAAGAAACAGACCATGACTCTTCCTATTATATAAGAATGATTGAAGATTGTATTGAAAGGTATGTGAAATTCAAAGACAATCATAACGAAAAAACATCACAATGATGAAGCTTTTCCAACACCGACCACTATAAAGAGGTACAGCCGATTCATATGTATTACACAGCGCAGATTGATAATCTGCTATGGAAGGCTGCGTGGCTACGGCGAGACGCCATAGCCTCCTCGGTTTGTCCCTAAATCCTGTCTTCATGTCTAAAAAATC
>ERZ506999.420-NODE-420-length-19424-cov-5.470959_pt1 | contig 19424 bp, 24 predicted proteins | sample MGYA00512881_ERZ506999 | MGnify/ENA metagenome assembly ERZ506999
AAGAGAGTTCCACCGCAGGGTTAAATGAGATTTTCTTTTCGTCTACCATGTCCAGCAGTTCCGGGATAAGATTGGTTAAGCGGATAAAACGGTGTACTTGGTTGCGGCTATCACCAGCTTCTTGTCCAACAATATCAAGAGCTTGCAACTTCATCCCAACTTGGGATGAAGTTAAATCTGACCTAGCACCTTGCCTTTTCAGTGCATCCAGTTTCATCTTATAGGCAAATGCCCGCTCACTCGGCAAAATCTGTTCGCGCTGAAGATTGGAATCAACCATGAGCAGAACGGCGGCATCGTCCGACATATCACGGACGATAACCGGCAGGGTTTTCAGTCTAGCAAGCTGTGCAGCGTGTTGGCGGCGATGGCCGGAAATGATTTCGTAGCCACCATCCGGGCGCGGACGAGCAATCAGCGGATTTGTGACACCCAACTGCTTTATGCTTTCTACTGTGCGCTGCATAGCTTCATCATCAAGCACCTTAAAGGGATGGTCTTTGAACGGATACAACTCATCAATGGGAATTTGCTGTACCTGTTCGCGCTGTTCTTCCTGCCGCGTTTCTTCGGTGGAAAAAATATCATCGTAGCTGTTCAAACTGACGTTTAAGCCGTTTTTCGGCATCGGCCAACACCCCCTTTGCGATGGAATGATAGGCTTCTGCCACTTTGCCTTTCGGGTCATACTGGAAAATGCTTTTTCCGGTCGTGCTGGTTTCGGCAGCGCGGACAGAACGGGGAATTGTCTGGTCGAACACTTTCAAATGCTTTCCGTAAGCTTGCCGAATCAGATTGCTGATTTGCTGCCCATAGATGGTGCGGCTGTCCGTCATGGTGAGCAGGATACCCTCGATTTTCAATTTCGGGTTGATCTGCCGCCGGACCTTCTGCACGGTCTGCAAAAGCTGTTCCAAGCCTTTCGCAGACAGGTACTGCGCCTGCACCGGAATCAGGGTGGTGTCCGCCGCTGCCAGTGCATTGACGGTCAGCATCCCAAGGGAAGGGGTGCAATCCAGCAGAATGAAATCGTAGTCGTGCTTTGCGCCTTCCAGCACCTGTTTCAGCATCTTTTCCCGGTTCATGCAGTTGACAAGGGAAACTTCCAGCCCTGCCAGTTCAATGTTTGCCGGAATCAGGTCAACGCCCTCTGCATGGTGCAGAACACCCTCGCCGGGCGGAATGCTCTGGTCGTTCATGGCTTTTGCCATCAAGGTGGAAAGGGTCGTGGGCAGTTCATCGGGCTGCTGCCAGCCCATGCTAATGGTCAAGCTGCCCTGCGGGTCAGCGTCCACCAACAGGACTTTCTTGCCCTCCATCGCCAGCCCGATGCCCAGATTTTCACAGGTGGTGGTCTTGCCGGTGCCGCCTTTCTGGTTGACGATGGCAATCGTGGTTGCTTTCTTTGAAATTTTCATCGCCTCCTCATCGCTAAGTCGTGGTTGGTTTGGTTTTGATAGGAAAGCTGCATGGTGGTGGGTGCGTTGTACAGAGAAGCGAGCAGATATTGTTTCATGTTACGGATCGGATTGCTGTTCTCTGCAAGGCACTTCAGCACAAAGCGGATATGGTCGGCGTTCAGCTTCATAAACCGGCTGCGTACCACCTCGGCAGGTTTATCGTCCCCGGCAATGTGCAGCAGCTTACGGTTGGTAGCGCAGGTATCCACCAGCAAATTCACGATTTGATAGAGGGTATCTTCATCATCCGGGTAAAGCCGGAGAAGAAGGTCCATCTCCAAAGAGTGTGAAAAATATTCTTCGAGCAGTTCACGATTCTTCATCTTCTCCGATTCGTCGGAAAGGATAAGATTCGTATTATTCATCTCTGTTTTATTCTCTTTCTTCTTAATACCTCGTGATTTTACCGGGTCTTGACAAGCGATTTTAGAGCCACAAGAATCGTCATTATCACGATTCTTGACACTCTCCTTTGAAGATTCTGCCGAAAAGTTTTTCACATACACCAAACATGGCTTTCCTTGCCCTCGACGTTTTCGTTCAATCAAACCAAATTCTTCTAGTTCCCGGAGCAGTCTGGTCGCTTTGTTGTCTGCGCAACGTAAAGTCCTCTTGACATCCTCAATCGTGAAGATGATGAACACTCGACCTTTTTTGTCAAACCATTCATTTTTAACAGAAAGGCTCATACGGTCAAGCAGGATGCCGTACAGAGTTTTTGCATCGGTTGACAGATCTTGAAACTGCTGCTCCTGAAAAAGAGCCTTTGGAATGCGGAAGAACGAAAAGAGTTCTCCGGCCTGTCCGTAAAAGTAGTCAAGGGTCATACAATTCTGTCAAGGATGAAAAAACAACGATGGTTCATTGACATGGTTGACAAATCCTCCTTATAGATAATTCGTGCAAACAAAAAGCGCAACTTCGATTGATGAAAATCGAAATTGCGCGATGTAACTTAGCTGGGGGAGAAAGGTCATTTGTCGGGGTCGTTTGACCACAATTTGACCACAAAAGGAATGAAACGTCTTGACATCCAATGAAACAGAATGGTATAATGCATTTGAAATTTAACGATACTGAGTCTAGGCAGTATCGGATTGTACATTGTGTTTTCGAGAGAAGCACAATGGGGTTCAAGAGGCCGTGAGTTCGATTCTCGCCACTCGGACCAGATGATTCCCAGTCGAACAACTGTTCGGCTGGGAATTTTTTTGTTTTTCGGAAGCAGACGCTTCGGAAAGATTAAAATAAATAAGCATTTCCGTGTCTGTGATCTCGATGCGATTTACAAAGGTATCAATGATCCTGCGGTTATAATCCTCGGTACGTTCATTAGGAGAGATAAGGAACTGCTCCAATAGGAAGAGGATGCGCTCACGATCCAGAACGGGTGGATGAATTTCTTTCAGGGATTCCAACTGATAGTTGAGAGTGCTTTCCTGCTGCTCCAAGTCAGCAAGGCGGGCGGACAGACGAGAGCTGGCAGTACCGTTTTCAATGGATTCAATGATATTATTGATTTTTCGGTGCACATCAGCCAGGTTTTGCTCTAACATTGCACGCTCTGGATCGGGCTGGTTGACATCTGCCTGCTGTGCAGCGGCAATAGCGTCGGCCAGATCTTCAAGAGTGTCTGGACGAAGGATATTTTCACAGATGGCATTGACCACAAGATTCTCGGCAACATCTTTTTGGATGTTTTTCTTTTTGCAGGTACCGCCATCAGCTTTATTCCCGCAAGCATAGTAATAGTAAACATCGTTGCGGCAGTTGTGGCCGGAGATGCCCCGCATCAGACTGTGGCAGCAACCGCAGAAAAGCTTGCCAGAGAGCAAGTAATCAGCATGGGAACTATGTGGTGCGCGGTGCTGCTTATTGAGTGTGAGCATTTTCTGAGCCCTCTTCCATAGATCATCGTCGATGATGGCGGGAATTGCACCATCAATGCGGACATCGTAGGCCTTGCAGATATAGACACCATGATAGGCTTCATTCTGGATGATACGAGGAATGCTGCATTTGTTGAAGGCGTTGCCCTTACTGGTACGGAGCCCGGCAGCGTTCAGCTGCTCCACGATGGAAGCGCTGCTTTCTCCGGCCGCATAGTGCTCAAAGATGAATCGAATGGTCGGGGCGTTTTTCTCGTCGATAATAAATCGCTTGTGTTCATCCGTAGTAAGCCCCAGGGGGCGGCTGGGATTGATGGCTCTTCCTTTCAATGCGGATTCCCGCATACCACGCCGCATCTTTTGAGCCAGCTCAGCGGAATAGTATTCGGCCAGGGATTCCATCAGACCTTCCAGAATAATGCCCTCGGGCCCTTCCACAGAGCTTTCGGCTGCATAAAGAATGCGAACTCCGTTATCCCGCAGTTTCTTTTTGTAGACCGCGCTATCATAGCGATTGCGGGCGAAGCGGTCGGTTTTCCAGCAGATCACGAGATCGAACAGATGCTTGCTGCTATCTGCGATCATCTGCTGAAAAGCCAGCCTGGATTCAACACCACGGCCCGAAATGTGCCGGTCAATGTATTCATGCACGATTGTCAAGCCATGCTGCCGGGCGTAGGCTTCGCAGTCCCGGCGCTGGCCCTCGATGCTCTGCTCGGTCTGCTGGGAACCGCCGCTGTAACGGTAGTAGGCAACAAGACGGTTCCCGGGAGATACTTTCTTTTTTCTTGCCATGATTGCTCCTTGTGCGCTGAGCAGGATCATGGTACAATGAAATTGCTCAGCAGGCGTGTTTTCTTATCCTATGATTATTCTCCGACAGACAGATTCCCCATCTGGCCCCGGCGGCTCTATCGTACAGAGCTGCCGGGAATTCTTTTTTGTCGTTAGACCTTGACAATGAGGTAGAGAATAGTCTACAATGATGCTGTAACTAATATTTAGTTACAGAAAGAAGGTGGGCTGAATAGAATATGAGTAAAGTGGAGACACTGATAAGGAAGCTTTGCCAAAAGCCCACTCCGGCAGACTTCCGATATTCAGACCTCAAGAAAATAATGGCCTCATTTGGATATGTGGAATCCAATAAAGGCGCAACTTCTGGCTCTCGTGTTCGCTTTTACAACAAAGAAACCGGTGCATCGATGATGCTGCATAAACCGCATCCGGGTGATGAGATGGTAAAAGGAGCCGTTGAGAGCGTGGTAACGTTTTTAAGGGAGCATGGTCACATATGAATAGTGTATTGCGCTATAAAGGGTATTCGGCAAGGCCGGAATTTTCAGTTGATGACAAAGTTTTTTATGGCAAAATCCTTGGAATTGATGATCTTGTAGACTTCTATACAGCAGATGCCGGAAAGCTGGAAGAAGAATTTCATGCGGCAGTAGATGATTATCTGGAATTTTGCGAAGAAGTTGGCAAGGCACCGCAGAAGGCATTCAGCGGAACATTCAATGTTCGCGTTGCGCCGGAACTGCATAGAAGAGCTGCACAAAAAGCACAAGAGGAGAAAACCTCGCTGAATCAAATCGTGGAGAGTGCGTTGGCGGAGTATTTGGAACCGGATCACCAGAAAACAGCTGTGATGGTGCTGCCGCCAGAAGTTACAAAGCAATTTACGCAGCCGGTTCAGACGGTGAAAACGAGCGGGTTTGATGCGACGAGAACAGAGGCGTGGAATTATATGAACAAGAACGGGAGGGTGAAGGTATGCTGAAAGATCTTTTTGATGGAACATGCCGAATTGCACCACTCCACATGGAATGGAAAACATTAGAACTGTTAAATGATCCAATGGAAAAGGCTGAGCTCATTGTAGAAGATTCTGTTACATGGGAAAGAGCGAGTGATTGCTTGCGCGTGATCTGTACCCGTAAGGCTGGTTTTTTGCCGGAATGCAGCTTTTCTGTTACTGTTTCTTATGTAGTAGAGCACATTCTTCAAAAAGTGGATACCTTGAACGATGTTTCAGATGAAGAAATTGATAAAGAGGTACATGAACACCTTGGCTTTTACATTCAAGAGAATCAGGGCCTTATGAGCCGTGTCTCGCTGATTATTTCGCAAATGTCCTCTGCTTTTGGAGCTCCGCCGCTGGTTCTGCCGCCGAGTTATCAAATGAAATCTTAAATCTTATACCCACCCCCACCGGCCAGCCCGGCGGGGGTATTGTTTTGCCCCGCTGGTGTTGCCGCACTGGCGGGGGTGTTTTAATCTATGAAACTATTTTTAAACTGAAAATAAATTAGAACAAACTATCCCAAGCGGATTCTGAACTTTCGTAAGCATAATCAGAACCACCCATAGAACTAACGGAAAGTTCTAATGTATAACCGTAATAGTAGCCGTTGCTAAGTTCAAAGTCTAGGGTCTCTTGAGATTTATAATACTCTGTTTGAGATTTCCACAAATCAGTACGGCCATACCAAGAAGAGTGTATCGTTGCACAAGCATAGTAGACTTGATAGGTGCCGAGTGGAACCAAAACGGATAATGTCTCACCGTGGCGAATATAGTAACTACGAACTGCTTTGTTGTTTTGAGCCAAAAGAAGAACATAATCCCTGTTTCCGCTGGCGGTAACATCAAAGGGAGCAAGTTCTACGTCTTTCCCTTTATACCAAAGAATGCCGGTAGAAGGCTTTGAAACAGGGCTAGGCATAGCAATAGGCGCAGTCATTCGACTGGAAGAGAAATCAGTGCTACTAGAGGACAAAGACGATGAAGAGCTGGGAAAGATGCTATCGATATTTCCGGAGAATAAGAGAAAGCAAACGACAAGGCCGAACAGCAAGAATCCGGCGATTAGGATATCTGCGAAGGAATGTTTGTGACTAGGGGATATCTTTGCAATTGAGCTTGGTGAATTTTGTGCTGGTGTTGTTGCAGGTGCTGAAACATTGGGTGTTTCGGACGCTCCAAAGATTTCAGAAAGGTCTTGCATAAAACCGGTAAGTTCCGTTAGAAGGATAGACGGAGAAACGAAGGCGTGAACGCTTTGCAAATCCTGAACAACGACAGAGAAAAGAACAGGCAAATCTTCATTTTTGGGAGAATCATCTGTTCTATCTGCAAAATGAAGACGATATTTGTCCCAACGTGCGATGTAAGTAGCAAGGTTTCTTGTAATCTCAATGGAAAAATTATCATCGGTTCCGGCAGAGAGGGTGTCTGAACATAAAAATGCAACATTATGGTCGCAGCCGAGTATTTCTACACAATAAGTAAGAAAAAAGGCATATATTTTAGCCAGAACAGGGCGAGAAGGTGAATTTGATTCAATAGAAGTAGCATCAAAAAGCGCTTTTGCATGTGGCAGAATACAAGCAACATACATGAGCGAAAGCCGGTTCTCTGCATCAGAAACAGGCATGAAAGTTCCTCCATCATATACAACTTGACCGCTTCGGGAAACCAAGGCGGTTATTTTTTATGCTTCCTTTGCAGCCACGCCATGCGTAGCAGCTTTTTTATAACGTCCGGTGAGAACCAGATCCTCAACATACTCCAGTGCTTTGGTCTGGCCCTCTTCGTTCAGCTGGTCGAAGTTGTCCAGCAGGGCAGCCTGGGCGGGGGTAAGTTGGATTTTACCGCTTACGGTATCATCAGACAAATCATCGAGAGTATACCCCATGCAGTGAACCACGGCGGAAACGGTGGACAACTGAGGATCTTTTGTCTGGCCTGCAAAAAGTTTGTTCAAGGTGCCTTTAGGCACACCAGATGCTTCTGAAATCTGCTCAATCGTCATACCGCTGTTCTTTTTAATACGGTTTAAGTTGTCGAGCCACATGGTAAAAATCTCCTTTCTGAATCTTTAACCCTATTATAAGAAAAAGAAACTGTCCAGTCAATAATAAATTACCGAATAAGATAAAAATATTCTGAAAGAGGGTTGACTTTTACCTTTAACGGATGTACAATCAAGCTGTAAATTACCGTTAAAGGTAAAATCGAAATGAAACGGAGGATTTGCAATGGACAATTTGAAAGCTGAGATGCAACGGAACGGCCTAACGGTAAAAGACATTATGAGCACGATTGGATGCTCAGAGAAAACCGCCCGGAACAAGATCAACGGGGAGACGGATTTTACATATCCGGAAGCTGAAAAGGTTCGGAACGTCCTTTTCCCAGGGCTGAGGATGGAATATCTCTTTTGCCAGCGCCGTACCCAGCCCACCGACCCGAAAAAGAGCGCATGAAAAAGCCCCGGCGGGGAGCCGGGGGAAATGGAGAAATTATGAAGTACGAAGAAATTATGGCGGCCATCAAGGACATCAATGGCCCGTGGAGCAACGCGGCCTGCATGGGCTACTGCCTGATCGCAATGCGCCGGGCGGGGCTGAGGCCTACAGCACAGCGCCGGGTGCTGCTGGCGCTGGAAGGGGTGTTCGACGATGTGAGTGTGGAGAAGGCCGAGAAGACCGGATATGACAATAAGGAGGAGTAAGGAGTGGACCGTTATATGATCGTGATCCCGGCGAAGAACCGGGCGTTCAACATGAAGTGTGATGATGGTGACAGCATGAAGCTGGAGACCCTGCAGAAGCTGGTGGGCGGGCCGATCGAGCCGGTGCCCGCCTTGCTGAGCGCCGAGTGGGCGCGGGAGAAGGACGTGGACGGCATTCTGCTGCTGGTGAACGAGGAAGGGCTGATGAAGGAGCGCCCCCTGACGAACCAGCGCGCCAGTGAGATGACGGCGGCAGAGCTGGTGGGCCCGGCAGTCGTGGCCGCAAAGCGCGGCGAGGAGCTGATCGGCTTTGCAAAGCCTGTGGTGGAGACCATCTGCGCCGAGTGGCTGTGAGGTGCTGCCATGGGCCGAAGGAAAAAGCAGGAGCTGCCTTTTGAGCACTGGCAAATTATTGAATTGCTGCACATCACACAGGATTTTTACTCAAAACCGGAGAATGAGGCTGCATTTCAGGAATGGAAGGCGGCCAGAGATGCGAGAAAAGCAAAAAGGCCCGCCGGTGCTGGAACACCGACGAGCCAACCAGGGTGATGGTTTTTGACTGCCCATCACCAGAAGTTTAACACAGAGTGGGAGGATTTGCAAATGAAAAAGAAGATCACGGGCAGCGTGCTGAGCGCCGGTGCCATTGTGCTGGGACTGGCTGACGTAGGCTGCGGCGGGGCCATTGAGAACGCGGCCAACGGCTGGGCAATGCTGGGCTACACGCTGCTGGCCATTGTGCTGGGGTGTGCAGCCCTGGCGCTGGCCGGGCTGGGCCTGGTGGTGGAGCAGCGGAAGGAGCCGCAGAAGATCCACAAGGTGCCGGAGAACACGGTGAAGAAGGCCGTCTGCGGCAGAAAGGTGGGGTAAGGATGAAAATCACGATTTACAGAAATGGAAACGATGGCGGTCTGAGCATTGAGGATGGTGAGAGTGAAGCGAATGTTACACGGGTGATCATGCAGTCGGCAGTAAGTTTTGTTGTCAGCAGCGTGCCCAGTGACCTGAACAACACCCAGAAAGAGGAGATTGTTCGGAACTTTGCAAAGGCCGCTGAACTGGAAATGCGGTTGGCACTGAGCCGTAACCCGGTGACAGGCCGCTTTGAGGATAAAGAAGCTGCTTTTATGGAAGAGCTGATAAAACGGGCGATGGAGGCCAAGCAGAAATGACGCTGGAAGAGTACAAGAACATTTTGATTACCGGGACACCGAGTGACCGGGCGCGGGCAATTGCCGAGGCCGGGAACGACAGGAGCCTGACCGACGAGGAGTTCCACGAGCTGACGGCCATGATCAAGGGCGTTGTGCGGCCCGGGCGGCGGAAGATGACCCCGGACGAGGCAAAGCTCTGGGCCGAGGTGAGCCGGATCAACACCCGGTTGAAGGACGAGATGGTGAACGCGGGCTTTGCGGTGCGGGCCCTGCCCGGCGACCTGCAGGAGGATGCGATCAACGTTCTTTCCCGCACGGTGAGCGGGATGCTGGGCGACCTGACCGCCATGATGGCAGAGACCGGGGAGCCGTGAGATGGACGGCACCCAGTGTGTACATGTGTTTGAGATCACCCGGAGCCGGTGCCTGAGCTGTGGGGGCAGGAACCGGGCGTGCGGGGAATATGAAGAACGGAGAAGTTACCATGAAAACAAAGATGAGCCTTTCGGCGGAGATGGACCTGACCCAGGACAGCGTGGTGCAGCTGACCTGCTGGTGCGGGCAGATCGCCTTACATGAGCTGTGGGGGCTGGGCCGCACCCGGCTTGACCGGATCACCAGACGGAAGGAGCTGCTGGGCAGCCAGAGCCTGGCTGTGGTGATGCAGCCGGACAAGAACGGGATGCCCCAGACGGAGAAGGCCCGGCGGCTGCGGGCGGAGGCAATCCCCAAGGGCGTGCCGACGGAATTCCGGGTGCCTGCGTTGCGGACACCCCGCACCCGGCGGGAGCAGCAGCTGAAAATGGTGGGCGACCGGGCAGCGACCATGGCCTGGCAGCTGATGGCGCTGGCCTGTGTGCAGGAGCTGGGGTTTGGAGCAGACCGGCTGAACAGGCTGTATGCAGAGATGCGCCACAACTACGAGCAGCTGAATGAGTGGGGCAAGACGGACGGGCTGGACGTGGCCATGGAAAAGCTGCGGCGCTGCGCCTGCGATGCCTTGCAGACTGAGGACATCGTGGTGGAGAACGTGGACGATGAAAAGACAGTGCAGACCCTGAGCCGAAGCTACAAGGAGCAGGAAACAGAGTTTCTGAAGCGGGCCGTGATGATGGCAGCGGGCCGCAAGGCCTGCCGCCAGAGCCTGAATGTGCTGAACGAAGAGAGTGTTCGGCAGAAATGTGCGGATGCCATGGCAGCGGCTACCGGAAGCAACCTCTCACCGCTGCGGTCTGGCTATGCCAGCGCCTTGCAGAGCTCCCCTGATATGGGAGCCAAGGATCAAGGAGGACGATAAGATGCAGAGTGGATGCAGATGGGTATACACCCTGATGGACTGGGACACCGGCGAGGTGGTGGCCAAGGGCACCAGTGTGGAGCTGGTGGAGCAGGGATATTTTCCCGATGTGAACAAGTTGAGCAGCGTTTGGAATAATCTGGAAAAGTGCAAGAACCCCAGCCCGAAGAGCTACCGGTGGAAGATGGAGCGGAAGAGCACCAAGGACGACCGGGTGGAGAGGGCCCGGGCAGAAGGCCTGAGTGCGGACGAGCGGGCCGAGACCCGGATGGTGCGGGTGTACAGCTGCTACGGTGCGGACGGCACCCTGCTGGGCAAGGGCACGGCGGCAGAGCTGAAGGACAAGGGATTGTTTGGCAGCGAGGGCACGGTGCACGAGTGCTACCGCAAGCGGGGCGGCGTGTACAAGCCCGGCGGCGTTACGCGGATGGAGATGGAGCTGTGCCAGAAACGGATCCGGCACCCCATGAAGCTGCCGGATCAGCCGGCAAAGGTGAAGCGCAAGCCCATTGGCGGCGTGATCGACCCCAGCGCCCTGGCCTATGACGTGCATGACCTGATGATCTACAACGAGAAGGCCCGGAAAATTGGAAAGCCGGAACTGACCTACGGATACTGGGCGGAAAAAGGAAAGCCCGCCACGCCTTAAACACCTTGATCTATTATGAAGAGCAACGGATACGATGGACTGACACGTCCACCGTATCCGTTACGTTTCATAATACCTTTATAAAGAAAGAGGGGGAAGAGCCCTCTTTGGGGAGCTAGTATACCCGTTACTTCTGTGACGGTGGGGTCACGGGAAAGAGAATATCAGCAGAAAGTGAAAGCCAGCAGGAGGGCACCGGGATGCGCTGTAACTACATCCGAGAGAAAAAATACCAGTGCGGGGATGACTACATGGCAGTCGGAGTGTTCTCCATCATCCCCCAGGAACACAGGGGCCGGGGCAAGAAGCGGAAGGAATCCAGCGAGGGGCAGAAGGCGAAGAACAAAATGGCTTCCATGCGCAAGCGCCAGAGAAAGGCGCTGACCAATTTCAGTCCGGCGGGAATGTTCCTGACCGGTACATACGAGGATCCATTTCTGCCGGAGGACATTCTGGCCTGCCGGAGAGACGTGGAGAACTACAAGCGGCGGGTGATGGCGGCCACCTGCAAGCGGTTCGGGGCAAGGCGGGAGGACATCCGCCTGATGCTGGTGGCGGTGCGCAAGGGAGAAGCAGGACGGCTGCACATGCACGGTTTTGCGGAATGCCCGGGCCTGACCGCGGCCCAGCGCCGGGAGTGGCGGGAGATGCTGGAGGATCTGTGGCGGCGGCGTATCCCCGGCTCCAATGAGTTTGAGCCGCTGGGCACCATGAACGTGAATCGGATCGACATGAAAAAGCTGCTGGGCAAGAGTGTGCAGGGCGAATACGGCACGATGGGCTACTTCTACGGCCACAAGGAGCGGCTGTGGGTGGAAACGGCCAACCTGCGCCCGGCCATTGAGCAGGCCCCCAACGATGGCAGATGGAGCCGGAAACAGCTGCGGGCCGCCTGCGGGGAAAAGCAGAACGATGCCAAGTGGTGGGAGCAGCGGTTTCCCGGCTGGAAGATGGAAAAGTGCATCGTGCTGGAGCCCGGCGGGCTGCATGAGAGCCCGAAGCGGGAAGGAACCGGCTGGGAACGGCTGGAACCGCAATGCTATGTGATCCTGCGTCGGCGGGAGGCTGCGATTCTTCGCACCTGACAGATAAAACACCGGTATTTTGCGCGTTATACCCATGCGAAAAGAAGGTGGGGCGGTGACAAAAGAGCAGAAGAAAGCGACCCGGCAGGCTCTGCGCCGATATGGCGAGGGGTCTGTTTGTGCTGCCTGGGCGCAGGTGATCGGGGCGGTGCTGGCCTGGTACGACCGTAATGACCCGGTATGCGCCCAGCTGCTGCGGCTGCGCTACCTGCAAGGTCTGCCCGAGGAAAAGGTGATCGCCCGGCTGTATGTGGGGCGGACGACCTACTACACCAAAGAGCTGGAAGCCCTGAGCACCGTGGCAGTGTGTGCAGCTGATGCAGGGCTGCTGCCCGGCGGGCAAATGTCCGGGGTATTTTGAGCGGGCGAGACGTGGTAGGCTATTTGCAAAGGCAGGTGAGAGAGTTGGCGAAGAAGCGGGCGTACTGCAAGAATACCGTGAAGGGGAAACAGCGGGGAAAGAAATACCCGGCGGCGTTCCGGGCAGAGGTGGTAATGGCCATGCTGGGCTCCAACTCCATCTGCGCCGTGGCGAAGAAGTACGGCGTGCCGGAGAGCACCATCCGCAGCTGGATGAGCGAGGAGGCAGGCCGCAGTGATGCCTTTGCAAAGGCCCGGCAGGAAGCCGCGCGGGAGATCGCCATCCGGGCAAGCCTGGGCGTGCGGGCACAGGTGACCTTTTTGCAGGGCCGGGCCGCTGAGAGCCAGCGGGCGGCGCAGATCACGGAGAGGCTGCACCGGCGTTTGGACGAGGACACCCGGGCCCGGGACTTTGCCGTGGGCACCCTGCTGAAGGATGACCCGGAGGAGCTGGCGGATGCCACCGAGACCGGCCTTGTGGTGTATGGAGGGGCCGGAACCCGGAACTTGCGGCTCTACGAGGACGAGCGGAACCTGTTAAATGCCGAGCTGGAACGGTACGAGGGCCGGGTGATGAGCGACAAGAACGCGGCCGGTGTGGCCAAGGTGCTGATGGAAGTGGCCGAAAAGGCTGCTGCCATGGCCCCGGCGGAGAACACCGACAGCGAGAGCGGTCCGCCGATGGTGGAGATCGCGGCAGCCAGCGACGCGGACGGCCAGCAGGAGGTGGAAGTGGATGGCGGAACAGAGGATGCGTGACGGCAGACCGGTGATCTGGTCACCACAGCCCGCCCAGGCACGGTTCATGCAGCGCACCGAGAACGAAGTGCTGTATGGCGGGGCCGCAGGCGGCGGAAAGAGCGACGCGCTGGTGATCGAGGCCCTGCGGCAGGTGGAGATCCCACACTACCGGGGGCTCATCATCCGAAAGACGTTTCCCCAGCTGCGGGAGCTCATTGACAAGACCATGCGGTATTACAAGCCGGTTTTCCCAAAAGCCCGGTACAACAGCAGCACACACTGCTGGACCTTCCCCAGCGGGGCAAAGATCTATTTTGGCAGCCTGAACCATGCCCAGGACAAGTACAACTACCAGGGCCAGGCCTACGACTTTATCGGCTTTGACGAGCTGACCCATTTCACCTGGGAAGAGTACAGCTACCTGCTAAGCCGAAACCGACCCAACGGCCCCGATACCCGGGTCTACACCCGGGCCACGGCCAACCCCGGCGGCATCGGCCACGGATGGGTGAAGGCAAGGTTCGTCAGCCCGGCCCCGCCCGGCACCCGGATGGTGCAGATGGTAAAGGCCAGGGCTCCGGACGGACGGGAAATCGTGCAGCGGCGGACCCGCATCTTTATCCCCAGCACCGTGTTTGACAACGCGGCCCTGCTGGAAAATGACCCGGGATACCTGGGCACGTTGGCTGCGCTGCCGGAAGCGGAGAAGAAAGCCCTGCTCTACGGCGACTGGGACAGCTTTACCGGGCAGGTGTTCACCGAGTGGAAGAACGACCCGGCCCACTACGACGACCAGCGGTGGACACATGTGATCCGCCCGTTCCGCATCCCGGGACACTGGAAGATCTGGCGGGGGTACGATTTCGGCTACTCGAAGCCCTTTTCCGTGGGATGGTATGCGGCGGACGAAGAGGGCAGGCTTTACCGCATCCGGGAGCTGTACGGCTGCACCGGGACCCCCAACGAGGGCATCAAAGCTGACCCTGTGAAGCAGGCGAGGATGATCCGGGAAGCAGAAGAGAACGACCCCATGCTCCGGGGCCGCACCATTCTGGGCGTGGCCGACCCGGCCATCTTCAACGAGAGCCAGGGCGAGAGCATTGCTGCCATGCAGGAAAAGAGCCCGAACTTTCTGCACTGGGCTCCCGGCGACCACACCCGGCTGGCGGGCAAGATGCAGTTCCACTACCGGCTGGCGTTCCAGGCGGATGGGCGGCCCATGCTGCAGGTGTTCAACACCTGCAAGCACTTTATCCGCACCATCCCGAACCTGGTATACAGCGAGAGCAACGTGGAGGACATTGACACCGACCAGGAGGATCACATCTACGACGAGTGCCGGTATGTGCTGATGGAGAATCCACTCAGCCCGCCCCGGACAGAGCCGGTGCAGCCCATGCCGGATGACCCGCTGGAGCTGGGGAAGAAAGCGAGGTTTTTTAGAGTATGACCGACGTGATCGGCACAGAGCAGGTGGCGAAGGCCACGGCGCTGTTACAGAGATACAAGACCGGCAAGGCGGCGCTGGACAAGCGGATCGTGGATAACGAGCTGTGGTTCCGGATGCAGCACTGGGCCAACTACAAAAACGAGATGATGGAGGGCAAGCCCAAACCTTCCAGCGGGTGGCTGTTCAACAGCATTGCCAACAAGCACGCGGATGCCATGGACAACTACCCGGAACCCAACGTGCTGCCCCGGGCAGCGGACGACGAGCAGACCGCCAAGGTGCTTTCCAAGATCCTGCCGGTGCTGCTGGAACAGGCAGAATACGAGCAGGTGTACAGCGACACCTGGTGGCGCAAGCTCAAGCAGGGCACCGGCGTGAAGGGCATCTTCTGGGACCCGGGGTTACGGAACGGCGTGGGAGACATCTCCATCAAGAGCATGGATCTGCTGATGATGTACTGGGAGCCCGGCGTGATGGACATCCAGGACAGCCCCCACCTGTTCAGCCTGGCGGTGGCCGACAACGAACAGCTGAAGGCCCAGTACCCCCAGCTGGAAGGCCACACCGGCAGCACGCTGGAAGTGGCAAAGTACATTCACGACCAGAGCATTGACACCTCGGACAAGAGCGTGGTGGTGGACTGGTACTACAAAAAGGCCCGGGAGAACGGCCCGCCTCTGCTGCACTACTGCAAGTTCTGCAACGGCGTGGTGCTCTACGCCAGCGAGAACGACCCGGCCCTTGCTGACCGGGGATTCTACGACCACGGCAAGTACCCCTTTGTGTTCGACACCCTGTTCGTGGAAGAGGACAGCCCGGCGGGCTTTGGGTACATCGACGTGATGAAGGACACCCAGACCGCCATTGACGAGATGAACGCAGCCATGGACGAGAACGTGAAACTTTCGGCCAAGGCGCGATACATCATCCAGGACGGTGCGGGCATCAACGAGAAGGAGCTGGCCGATTTTGGCAAGGACATCGTCCACGCGGCGGGGCGGGTGACGGACGAGACCCTGCGGCCCTTACAGACAGCGGGGCTGGCGGGCAACCTGATCACCTACCGGGACGCGAGAGTGGCGGAGCTGAAGGAGATCAGCGGCAACCGGGATGTTTCCCAGGGCGGCACCACCAGCGGCCTGACTGCGGCTTCTGCCATTGCGGCGCTGCAGGAAGCTGGCTCGAAGCTTTCCCGTGATATGCTGAAAAGCGCTTACCGGGCCTTTGCAAAGGAATGCTATTTCATCATCGACCTGATGCGGCAGTTCTACGACGAGAGCCGGGTCTACCGCATTACCGGCGACAGCGGCCAGCCGGAGTATGTACAGTTCTCCGGGGCAATGCTGCAGCCCCAGCCGGGTGGCATGATCGGCGGGGTGGAGCTGGGCAGCCACGAGCCGGTGTTCGACATCACGGTATCGGCTGCCAAGAAGAGCACCTTCAGCCGCCTTTCCCAGAACGAGACGGCAAAGGAGTGCTACCAGATGGGGCTGTTTGCCCCGGCCAACGCTGACGCGGCGCTGGCGGTGCTGGATATGATGGACTTTGAGGGCATCGAAAAGGTGCGGGAACGGGTGCAGCAGAACGGTACCCTGTACACCCAGCTGCAGCAGGCCATGGAGCAGCTGCAGAAGCTGAGCGCAATCATTGACCAGCAGAACGGCACCAACATGAGCGCCATGGCCGGGGCCGCTGCACAGGCGGCCGGAACCACGGGCGGCGGCAGCGGCGGACAGACCACCGCAAAGACGGCGACCAACGGCCTGGGGGCTGTGGTGGGCGGCGGAGGCAACAGCCTGGCCACCCAGGCGGCAAAGCGGGCCATGAACGTGAATAATCCGAATAAATGACCCTCTCAGCGCGCAATGCGTCTGACGACGCAGTTGCTTGCAGCTCCCCCGAAAGGGGAGCTCTGCTTAGAGGAAATTTTGGAAGGAGCGATAGAATGATCCAGATCACTTACAACGAGATGGGAGACATGATGTTCCTGCGGGCCGAGGGGCACGCGGAGTTTGCACCCAAGGGGCAGGACATTGTATGTGCTGCCGTGAGCGCGCTGATGCAGACGCTGGCCTACAGTCTGGACAGCGGGACCGTGACCTGTGCCGATGACCGGAACCTGATGGTGGTACAGGCAAAGCAGGGCACTGACAGCCTGGCAAAATTTGAGCTGGTGACAGACGGTCTGATCCTGCTGGCGGATGCCTACCCGGAGCATGTGCGGTACATCAACATGCACGCAGACAAGGCAGATGCCATTGATCTGCAGATGTTTGCAGACGGTGGTGCTGCGGGCGGGGACGGAACCTCTCAGTCCGCTGGCGCGGACAGCTCTCCCAACGGGAGAGCCAACGCATCTGCAGGGGCAGCGAACGGGGAAGGCAATGCCATTGAGCTGCCCGCCCTGCGGCCGGCAGAAGAGCGGCTGGCCCGTCGGAGCGGGGTGCTGAAGCGGAGCAGCCGGGAAGAGGGCTCACCCTCTCAGTCGGCGCAGAGCGCCGCCAGCTCCCCCGAGGGGGGAGCCCTTGGCAGTGAGGAAAAGTCTGAGCTGGACGAGGAAGCGGCAGAGAACCAGAACGAAGCCGAGGGCAAGGACGGCGAGGAGAAGGGCGAAGGCAAGACCAAGAGCCCGGAGGAGCGGCGGAAAGCCTTTGGTGAGCTGCTGCGCGGAGAGTATGCCGACCTGACCGAGGAGCTGATGCAGAACGCCGTGACCGAAGCGACCCGGCGGCTGGAAGCAAGCCCGGCCATGAAGGGTCTGATGCAGGCGCTGCAGGAAAAGTACGGAACGGATGCCAGCGACCTGGTGGCCCTGACCGAGGCTGTGCGGAACGGCGCGGTGAAAGACGATGCCTACTACGAGAAGCTGGCCATGGAGAAGGGCGTTGCCATCAGGACGGCCCGGGAGCTGGACAAGCTGGAAAGCCAGAACAAGCACCTGACCGAACAGCAGCAGATGATCCAGCAGCTGGAACGCCAGCGTGCCCAGCAGGCCCGCATTGCCGAGCTGCAGGCCGGATGGGACCGGGAAGCGGAGCAGCTGAAAGCCCAGTATCCCGACTTCAACATGGCTGAGGTGCTGGCGAACCCGGAGGTGGAGAAGATGATGCGGTCGGGCGTTTCTATGACAAACGCCTACCGCAGCGCCTACTTTGATCATATCCTGAAACAGCAGCAGGCCGCCACGGCCCGGCAGGTGGAGCAGGGCGTGGTGAACCGGATGCAGCAGCGCAATGCCAGGCCTGGCGAGAATGGCACCCGCCCCGGCGGCGCGGTGCAGACCAAGATCGACGTATCCCACATGAGCCGCAAGGAAATGGAAGAGATGGAGAAGCGGGTCATGCGGGGTGAAGTTATTACACTTTAACAGGAGGAAGCTATGAAAGACAAGACCATGAAGCTGGATCTGCAGATGTTTGCAACGGCCAGCACCCAGAACCAGAATACCACCGGCGCATCCGGCATGAGTGCCGAGATGAAAACCTTTTACGAGAAGCGCCTGATCGACCAGGCAGAGCCTGCCCTGGTGCATGACCAGTTCGGCGACCCGTATCCCATTCCGGCCAACGGCGGCAAGAACATTGAGTTCCGCAAGTATGACAGCCTGCCCAAGGCCACCACTCCGCTGACCGAGGGTGTGACCCCGGACGGCCAGACCATGAACGTTTCCACCGTTACCGCTGAAGTCAAGCAGTACGGCGGCTGGGTGCCCATTACCGACACGCTGCAGCTGACTGCCATTGACAACAACATCGTGCAGGCAACCAAAATCATTGCCAGCCAGGCGGGCCGCACCCTGGACACCATCGTGCGTGATGTGCTGGCGGGCGGCACCAATGTGATCTATGCGCCCAAGATCGGCGAAGGCGGCGCGGAGACCGCTGTGACCAGCCGCGCCACCCTGGACGCGACCTGCCAGCTGACCAGCGACCTGATCGCCCGTGCGGCCACCCAGCTGAAGGCCATGAACGCTGACCCCATCGGCACCAGCTTTGTGGGCATCATCCACCCTTATGTGGCCTATGACCTGCGCCGCGACCCGGACTGGATCGATGTGCACAAGTACGCCCAGCCGGACGAGATCTACAACGGCGAGATCGGCACGCTGCACGGTGTGCGCTTTGTGGAGACCAGCGAGGCAAAGATCTGGAAGGGCACCGGCTGCCCGACGGGTCTGGCTGTGTTCAGCACCCTGATCCTGGGTGCCCACGCCTACGGTTCCACCGAGATCGAGGGCGGCGGCCTGGAGCACATCGTGAAGCAGCTGGGCTATGGTGACGACCCCCTGAACCAGCGCGCATCTGTGGGCTGGAAGGCACACAAGACTGCTGAGCGCCTGGTGGAGCAGTACATGGTGCGCATTGAGAGCTGCAGCGCACGGTACAGCGCAACGGCTGAGGCAAACTAACCCTCTCACCACTCCATCCGCCTATGGCGGCATGTCGTGGAGCTCCCCCGAAGGGGGAGCCCTGCTTAGAGGAAATAGAAAGGAGCCGATAAAATGGCAGAAGCAAAGAAAAAGACTGAGACGATCCGGCTGTTTTCGGACGGCGGGAAATACAAGGGCGACCTGTTCGTGAGCGTGAACGGTGTGAACTACCAGCTGCAGCGCGGCAAGAACATTGAGGTGCCCCCGGAGGTGGCGGAGGTCATCCGCCACAGCCAGGAACAGGACGACCAGACCGCTGCCCGCATGGAAGAGCTGGCGAATAAGGCGTAATTTTTGAGAACCCCCGGCCCGGCGGCACACGCTGTGCCGGGGGTTATTTGTTTATGGCGGCGGTAAACCCCACCGTCATTGCTTCGCAATGCCACCGCCC